>OGYU01000736.1_pt1 | contig 25539 bp, 13 predicted proteins | sample 1576581 | NCBI WGS metagenome assembly OGYU01 (sample SAMEA3541547, study PRJEB24748) | human gut metagenome | biome: human gut; feature: human-associated habitat; material: faeces | place: China | collected 2012 | reverse complement strand
GGGTGCTTTCCCCTGCAGCAATCATTTTGCGGAGTGCTTGTCTTTTTGGACGGTTTCAAGAACCTCTTTTACCTCTTCTGGTGCTGTCTCAACTGTATGAATCTGGAATGTTGTCATAAATGTACCTCTTTTTCTCTTGGTGACACTTAGTCTATCATAGAAATGGAAGCTTGAAAAATATATATTTCATATACCTTCCATAAAAAATAGTTATCACCAAGAAGAAAAGATTGAGACATGACGATCCCACTTCTGCTCCTATTCAAAGTCGCTACTTCAAGAAAAAGGTCCTTCCTACCCTTCTAAACCCGTGAAAGGAGCAGATAGATAAACAAGGTTAAAAAGAAGAGGACACTAACAATCAGCGTCGCTAGCTTGATCCCTCGACGGGCTAGCCAATAGCTTGGCTTCCCTAAGTTACTGGTCGCATCTGTTGAGAGCGATTGTTGTTGGCGAGGCTGCAGGGTGATCAGAACCACAAGAGCGAGGGATAAGATCGAGATCCCGATTGCAAATACCATTTCCATCTTAGGATCCTCCTAACACTCTGAAGAGGGTAAAAATAACTCCCAGCAGAATCACCAAACCAATGATCACATTAAAAGTGACATTGATCTTTTCAGAACGTGTCGTCTTTTCTTTTTCGGCAGGACGGCGTTTGAGAGACTCCATCCGTCCTTCTACTTCTTTGTAAAATAAATCTTTCTTACGATCACTCACTGTATCCACCTATCCCTTCTTGCAAGCGAGCTTTGAAAACAGCTGGCTCAACGCTACTTGATTGGGCAATTTGTTGCGCGACGGCTTCTCTGTAATTATCCACAGATTGGTAGATTTCCTGGATACGGGCCACCATATCTGCTTCTTTTCCTTGATCAAAGATATTGGCTTGTGCGAGGAAGTGGCGGTCATGCAGGGTATGGCTAAAGGCAAGGATGACTTGCTGGTGTTCGAAGGCCTTGCGAACAATGCCTTGCACCTCTGCATAGTGGTTGATATCCAGATAAATACTAGAGACCTTAAGCAACTCTTTGATCCGCTCTTGACTGATATTTTGGTACAAGACCACATTTGGATAGCGGACCATAGACAAGAGGCTCGCAGACATCTCCGTCAAAGCTGCTACACGGAAGGTCACATTTGGCAAGCTCTCTACTAGGTAGGTCAAGGCTTCAATCTGATCCGAATTGGTCAAGACAAAGGCGTCTTTACGGATATCGTCTTTCACCTTGAAATCATACAGGTAGCCAAGGGGACCAAAATAGCTATGCTGATCTTGCGAGGTCAACTGCAAAGCACGATGATAGGTCGCGTTTTGCGGAATCAAGATCTTCTTGGTCCGGATTTCTGGGCTCTTTAGAATCAACTGCATATTGCCCGGAAGGCTGTCGTGAAGAGGCTCTTGCCACACCAAGACGTCGCGTCCTTTGATGCCTTTATTGCCTAACTGGAGACTAATGCTAAAGGAGGTAGCCAGCGTATTGTAGACCAAACCATCTAAATCAAAACCACGATACTCTAGATAAAAGACAAAGTAATCTAAGCGATTCTTGAAAATCCGCATAGGTTGATGGTCCAAGGTCAAGATCAAATCCCCTGTTTGGTGATTTTCTGTCAAGCGCTCGGTATCCCCTTCAAAGTAAGTAGTCACCAAATACTGTCCCTGATCGCCACAAGTCGTTACAGCAATCTTACGACCGTATTGGTCATAGTGCTCAACCATGACCACTTGTCCCTTATCATCTAACCACTCTAAGCGCTCGACGATGCGTTTATAGGAAGCAACATGGTACACAATCCGAGCTTTTTCCTGACCATAGTAGGTCACTTTTCCCGAACTGTTATCCCCAGAAACTTCCCAGAAATCAGGCACTGGAACTTCATTAAAGTAGCGACCGCGCTTCTCCCCTTTTGCTTGTCCTAAGAAATAGATAAAGGGAGATTCGACACCGTCTGGTAAGAAACCGTTTGGCTCCAAAACAACGGTCGGATGGTCAAAGCCAGACTCTTTCATGGAGTGGAGCAGGTCTTGGCTTTCACGAGAATAACTATCAAATACGTTCAGCATGTGTCACCTCTTCTATCAATTGTGCCCAAGCTTCTTCTACTCGGCTGGTCAAAAAGTCTTCTGCACGCGCATAAGATGCTTGACGCATGCTGGCTAGATCATCTTTTTTGTATAGCTGGATCATTTTTTCCGCAAAGGCAGAAGCGATCTGGTCGACCACTTGATCTGCTGAAGGCGGAATGAGATAGCCATTTTTACCTTCTGTAACAAAGGTCTGGTTGCCATAAGGAACGTCAAAACCGATAATCGGAAGTCCTGAACCAATCGCCTCCATCAAGGTCAACCCAAAACCTTCACTGGTCGACGCTGATAGGTAAACTTCATAGTTCTTATAAATTTCCTCTAGATTGGCATGCCCTTTGAGATGGATATAGTCTGCTGCCCCCAATTCATCGATTAGAGACCGTAGCTTACCTTCTTCTCCACCTTTTCCATAGATGTCAAAAGACAGTTCTGGTAATTCTTTTTTGGCGCGAACCACTGCTCGCACCAACCAATCAATATGCTTTTCTGTCGCCAAACGAGAGGCGGTAATCATAGAAAATGGGGTGCGATTTTCGTTTTGTGGCAAGCTTGCAAGACTCCCAACTGGAATGGTATAGATAGCCGGCTGATGGTTGGTGTATTTGGCAAACTGCTCTGCCAAGATTTCTTTTTGGCGGTCAGTCGCGACAATAAAGAAGTCTACCTTGTCTGCATTGGTAAATTGGTACTCGTAGTAGTTGTTCCACAAGATATACTGATCATCGACATTATTGGCACTGAAGTGCTCGGCATGGACGACCACACCCAGGCGGGCTTTTTGCGCTTCTTCAAAGATAGGCTGACCAATATTGGTTTCCCGATCCAAAATCACCAGATCTTGTTTGGTCAATTGAAGGGTCTGCATAAAGTAGCGGATCAATTCTTGGCGACCAACTAGGTAGCGATCTGGAAAACGATAGATCTCGCGGCCATCTGCCATCTGCATGCTGTAGGCAACTGTCCCGTCTTCATTGTAAAAGCGGCGCTCAATCAAGTTAGCTTGGTTGTTCTTAGGAATGAAGTACTCGGTACAATAGCGGGTATAGGAGAAATAATCCTTTCTCACTAAAATCCCTCTAGACACGTACTCACAGCGTTCGACATAGGGACTGTTTTCTTCGCGCAGGTAGCAGGTCAAAAAGTTGTCCTGGTCCTCATAAAAGAAGCGCTTGATCTTACCATCGACTTCTTCCCGAGTCGGTTTTCCGGCAAATCCTGCTAAGACCTGATCAATGGTATAGGTCGTTGGCGCAATTTTTATATCTGTAAAATGGCTATAGAGCCAGATGATTTCATCATTTTTAAAACCGATATTTTCTGTTAAATGCTGGATGTTATCGGCTAGGATCATATCCATAAAGACAAACTTGGCTGGTTGATGGATATTGCGTAACAACTGGGCACGGTAGGCCTGGGCATACTCAACACCACTGCTGGCCCAACCGATTCCAAGGTTGATATTGTATACTGTCATAATGTCCTCTTTTATGGGAAATGCAAGACAATTTCCCCTTTTTTATTGATTTCTACTCGACTCAGTAAGAGATTGCGGACCATTTGTTCTTTGGCCGCCTCTTTCATTCGTTCAAAGGATTGGTAGGCTTCTTGGAAAAATTCTACCAAAGGGTTTTTCTGACTGGTGTACTGACCAGAGAGCGCCATGCGCAATTGTTGCAGATAGTCTACCTGCTCGACCCAGTTTTCATCGATAGCTTTTAGGATGGCCATGCGCTGGAATTGGGCGATCACCTCATCGGTGCCTAAGATCTCATACTTAGCTTCTAACTCGCTTTTAGCAATTTCCCACAAGAAATTTTCTTTTGTTTTCTTGCTACGGAAGGTTTGGTGGGCCTTTTCTGGATCCACTTGGTAGCTCACATTGTCTAACATATAGCGATAAAAAGCTACCGGTTCCTTGTATTCTTTTTTATGGGCTACACTTGAAAAGACGGAACGAAGCACTTTTTCAACGATATCATCCAAGCGTCCTTCTTGTTTGATCAAGCGGTCGCGCTCTTCGTAGACAATGGCACGCTGAATGTTCATGCTTTCCGCAAATTCTAACGTCATCCGACGACTGGCCTGACCAGAACTTTCACTAGCATTTTGAGCCCGTTCCACCAAGTTTCTATACTTTCGTTTGGTTAGAGCTTTAGCTGAACCAATCCGCTCATCCACATCATAGTCTTGATAGGTATCCTGGATCCAGTCTGGCCCCCAGTTTTTCATCAAATCGTCTTCCAATGAGACGAAGAACTTGGTCAAACCGGGATCTCCTTGGCGACCTGAACGTCCCCGAATTTGAAGGTCAATCCGCTGGTTCATCATCCGCTCAGTCCCAACAACCACCAAGCCACCTAACTCAGCGACTCCTGGTCCCAACTTGATATCGGTTCCCCGACCGGCCATTGAGGTCGCAACCGTCACAGCACCTTTTCGACCAGACTCCTTAATGATCTGGGCCTCTCGAGGAGCATTGTTAGCATTGAGAAGATTGTGAGGAATCCCTTCCCGCAAAAGAAGATTCGAATAAAGAATCGACATCTCAACGGATCCGGCAAAGACCAGGATCGGATTGCCCTTTTCGTGGACCTTCTTCACATAATCCAAGGAAGCCACGATTTTTTCCGGCAAGGTCTGATAGATTTCATCCGGCAAATCCTTGCGGATCTTCTTACGATTGGTTGGGATCTTGATCACTGACATGGCATAGGTATCAAGAAACTCTGCCTCAGCGACCTTCCCAGTCCCGGTCATGCCTCCCAACTTCCGAAACATCTTAAAGAGGTTTTGGTAAGTAATAGAAGCCATGGCCCGTGTTTCTTGGGTGAGCTTGAGGCCCTCTTTGGCTTCAATCGCCTGGTGGAGTCCTCCTTGCAAGCGCGTCATTTCCATCAAGCGCCCCGTCGCCTGGTCTAGTAAGACAATCTCCGGTTGCCCTTCGACATTGGGATGGATGACATAATCCTTATCCTTAATAAAGTTTTTATTGGCCTGCAGGGCTAAGCTGATATGGCGGACCAAGTCACGGTATTGGGGATCATAGAGGTTGGGAATGGCTAGAAAGGCTTCTGCTGCATGAGCTCCTTTTCGAGTCAACCAAACTCGTTTCTTTTCTTCATCAAACTTGAAGTCTTCCCCTTCTTTGAAGGTTTGAATCAGGGTATCAATAATCCCATAAAGGTTGGACTGAACCCGAGGAGAACCAGAAATAATCAAGGGTGTCTGGGCACTATCTAGAAGCACCGAATCAATCTCATCAACAATGGCGTAATTGAAGTCTGCCAAAAATTGGCCATCTGCAGAAGCCGTCAAGTTCTCTGTTAAATAGTCAAAGCCCAGACTAGTATTGGTCGTATAAATGACATCTGACCGGTAGATCTCGCGTTTGACTTCTGGATCTAATTCTTCGTCTTCAGATTGTTTCAAGGGAACTCCAACAGTCAAGCCCAAAAAGCGGTAGACCTGTCCCATCTCTTCTGCATCCCGAGTTGCCAGATAGGTATTGGTCGTAATAACCATGACCCCTTTGCCCTCTAAGGCATTGAGATAAACCGGCATAGTTGCCGTCAAGGTCTTCCCTTCACCGGTATTCATTTCAGCGACATTACCTTGGTGGAGGACAATCCCTCCCATGACTTGCACGTCATAAGGAAACATGCCCAAGACCCGTTTATCAGCTTCCCGCGCAACCGCAAATGCTTCCGGCAAGAGATCATCCAAGGTCTCACCCTTAGCTAGACGTTCCCGAAATTCCACAGTCTTCTCCTGTAGTTGTCGATCCGTCAAGCGGGCCATGTCATCCTTCCAGCTATTGACTTCTTTTAAGATTTTTTTGATGTTTCTTAATTTAACGTAATCCAATGTAATCCTCTTTTTTTGCAGTGATGTTCGTCTATTCGAGAACTTCTGCTCCCTCAGACGATATTGGTTGAATCGTGAAATAGTGGAAGGTAAACTCTTGCAAACCTGCACTGAGCAAACGTACTTCGTAAGCGTATGCTTGATCTGGATAGGTAAACGGCAAGCGACCTTCTGCGGTTACTCGACGGCCAACGACTTCTCCAAAGCGATCTTTGAAGACGATTTCTACCATAACGGTATGAGCAGGAATCGCTTCCATCGTGATAACCAATTCATAATCTTGCTCTCTTTTGAGCAGGGGCAGACTAGGAATTTGACGAGTTGCGCCAAAATTTGTCTGCGAATGCCAAGTTTTCAGCACTTGACCAGATGGCATGAGGGGGTTCTGAAACTGAACGCTTCCTTGGGCAGTCGCCTGAATGGTCGATCCCCAAAGATAATCTGCTAGAACGGTATCGCCCCAGTAGATTCGTCTGCTTTCATTTTCTTTTATTTTTATCATTGGTTTCTTCCAAAGTCTCTTTCCATGATTTCTTTGTACTGGGTCACAAACCACTCAATGATTGGACCACTCGCATCATTGTGTCGACCAGCGCGGCTAGTACTGATAATACGAACCGGCAATTCATACAGGGCCTCTAAAATATCTGGATAAGCCTGCTGGTCATAGTCATCATCCCTCATATAGGCAAGGGCTAAAATCGTATCCTTGAAATCTGCCTGGTCAAACCGGTCCCAGAAGCGTTGATTGAGCTGACCGATCCCTTCTTGCGACACTTGACCAATGATCAACTGCATCATGTCTAGAGATGTTCCAAACTCATCCGGGCGTTTAAATTTCAGGTTGGCAGCGACATCCCCCAGGTTGACAATGGGTTTTCCGACCAAGATCGCATGAGGAGAATAAAGAGCCCCATAGTAAAGGGCACCAAAGGTCCCCATGGACAAGCCTGAGAAATTCATATCTTTTGGCTCAAAGCCGAGCAAGTCCAAGTGCTGATCAATAAAAGCAGTGATTTGATTTTCCAATTCTTCTGAGCCCATATAGAAGGATCCACCTTCCAGTCTTGGGTCAGAAAAGAGAATAAAGGGACTCCCCATCGCACGCATCATCCCAAACCCTTCAAAACCTTCGGCCGGGCGATACCCAGAAAAGTAAATGTTTAAAGGTGGCTTCAGATCGCCAGGATGAAAATAAGCAAAAATTTCTTGGCGTTTGTGGTCCCGTAGCGTCTTAGCTCCTACGGTCATCTCTCCTAAAGGACCATGTGACAAGCGCTTATGTAAGGCTCCGATCGTAAGCGTCCCCTCTCCTTTTGCTTCCAGCGAAAAGGCTAGGTAATAAGGTTCTGCTCCATCCAATTCTAGTGGTTGTACCATCTCTTCTTCTGAAAAGACTGCATCTTTGACCCACTCTCCCAGTGCACCAAAGCGGTAAAATTGAATCCGCAATTGTAGCTGACAGCTTGGATCTTTTTCGTATTCCAACCAAAAATTGATGGGACGGCTAGCATCGTACACATAGTTGTAGACCCACTGAGCAATCGGTGTAAAGTCCTCGCCGTAAGATCCATCTAGCTTCAGAAAATGTTGCCCCAATACCGTTTGCTGGCCAGCAAAATCCGGTCTCACTCGCAGGTCACGAACCGTAAAGGCATCTCCATATTGATTGTCGTATAAAAAGCGCTCTAAGACATAGAGAAATTGATGCTTGTTTGAGAAATCCCAGGGTCTTGCTTGCTTGAGTCTTAAGAGGTGGGCCAATTCGTCAGAAGGCGCCTCTAGTTCATGGCTTTGATCATAAAAAACAGTATACGGCTGGAAATAAGCCAGGTCTTCTCCTAAAGCTAATAAATCTTCTGGCTTTTCCAGAATCAAGGCTTTGAATTTGGAGATTTCCTCTTCTTCCATATACTCTTTGAGCGATGGAAGAGTGGTAGCTTGAAAAAAGTGCCAGCCTAGTCCAGCAGGAAGCTCCACTTGATCCTGCCAACTGCTTGAGCCGATTTGGAGAATATGGGGTATTTGTAATTTTTTATCCATGACGTTCTTTCATCCATCCTTCCCATTTCTCGATCAAGCGTTGACCGGTGTATTCTTGAATTTTTTCGATCGAGTAGACCAAGGCTTCGTTCCAAGGCTTCAATTCCAATAAAAAGTGAGTAATCGCCTTCTCTAATTCCTTGTCTCCCTTTGATAAGACATAGCCGTTTTTCAAATGATCGACATATTCTGTCTGGACGCGGTTGACCTGAGGAATCCCAGCAGAGATCCCTGCAATCTGCGTGTAGAGGTTGGGTTCCTCGCTTAAATCTACGATCAAGCGTGTTTTCTCCAACTCTTGAATAATGTCATTTTCATTTGAAAAATTCTTTACTACAAAGCGGTAGTCCGGTGCGTCTTGTACAGACTCTTCATCAATAATCTGGTTTTCCCCAAGCCCTTCCATTTGGGCTGGTGATTGAACCAGATGCAAGTCCTGCTCGCTAGCGATCAATTCCTCGAGTTGCCCTTCTAATTCCTTAACACGCTCCGGTGATCCATTGTAAAATGCAAAAACAACCTCAAATAAAGGATGTTGCGCCAAGACCTCCAGAACCTTTTTGAGCTGGCTCTTACTTGGAAGCTCAGCTTCATTGACATAAAAGTAAATCTTTGATTCCTTGCGTTCCTGACTAGATCCCAAACGAAGGCGGGAGTCAAAAGAGGTAATCCGGTGTGTCTTCTGAGCCAAGCTAGGAGAAAAGACCCCAATCGCTTCTTTGGTTTTTTCACTATCTGTAATCAAGAGTTGGGCATCAATCATATCAAAATAGAGGGCAAAGTTTTCGGCAGACAAGGGCTGGCGATCCCCGTAGAAAGACAAGACTTTCTTGACACTACTTGCTGTATCTTGTAAAAAAGCCAAATTTGCTGGATGAGCTGCCAAAACCAACTGATCTCGTCCTGGAACCAAGGTTGCTAGCTGCTCCTTCATTTTTTCAGCGACAACGTCTCCCATATTGGCATAGCTTTCTTTTTTGAAGGCATGAAAGAAAGCTTCATTGACCATGACAGAGTGGTTCTCTTCGATCAACATCTCTCTCAAAACCCATTGCCCATCAAAACTCAGATACTCTTGGAAATAGGGTTTTCCCTCATTGTAGTAGATTCTACTAGAGATAAAGCCACGATCATCTAAGTACTCGATGTAGCTGATCTCGTCATTCTTATAACGGGTTAAAGAGAGAAGGTTTCCATCCACTCCCATATCAATTTTCGCTAGGTGGTGGCCCTTACGAAATGCCATTACCAAAAAGGGAGTATAGGAAAAAGTGGTCTCACTCGGCCATTCGATGTCCTGAAGCTGAACTGGGCGCATAGCCAAATCAGACGGAACCTGTTGGATCTTATCAAAAATCGAAAGGACATCTGTCTCTAACAAATCTTGGCGGTGCAAAAAATAGCGCAGTTGCGGACTATATTGAGGCAACAATAAGATCCGATCCATTTCTGCTTCTTGAAAAATACGAACTTGATTAATGGTATCGTCAAATTCAATAGACTCTCGCATCCAGTACCAAGGGGTAGCTGTTTGCTGCCAGATGCGTTCCGTTCCATACCAGGCTGGTACAAAATAATACATGGTTACTCCTAGAATATTCTTGTATAACGTTGATTCACACGAAGGGCACGAATTTCTTCTCGGATATTGTAAATCATCCCGACAAACATGAGGAAGGTTCCTGGAATCATGGTCAAGCGCAAGAGATCTTTATCCCATAACAAGAGAGAAAAAGGAAGCGCCGTGAAGAGGATCAGATACAAGGTCCCAAAAACCGTCAAGCGTAGCACAATTTTATTGATATAGCGACGTGTATCTGCTCCAGGATAGACATGATCGATATACTCGGAAGCCTTCATCATCTTATCTGCAATTTCTTCTCCGTTCACATTGACAAAGGCAAAAGCAAAAGAGAGAAGGGCGATCATCAGAATGTAAAGAAGGATCCAAATCGGATCTCCCATCACCAAGTGTTTGGCTAAACGAGCAGCCCACTTGGCATTGGAATCCATTGACAAGATCAAGAGCATAGCATACTGAGGAATGGACACCAAGGTCATGGCATACATGAAGGGCATCCCTCCTGCAGGGTTGAGCTTGATATCCAAAAAAGTATAACTTTTCAAGTTGTTGTGGATCCCTAATTTATTGACAGGAATCTGGTACTTGGAATATTCCACCAAGACTGCCACATAGACAAAAATCAAGATGAAAATCACGCCCAGAACATAAGCGATTTCTGGGATATTATTGACATTTGAAAGGGTCTGCATCACGTCTTCTGGCAGGTACATAACCATCCCAGCCATCATGATCACAACAGAACTTCCAAGCCCCAAAGCGGCATTTAGATCGGAGAGCCAAACTAAAAAGAAGGCTCCGGCTACCATAATCATGGTATTGACCGCAATGACAAGTCCGGGATTCAACCCTGTCTTCAAGGGGAGATACATGGCCACTGCCAAAGACTGGACGATGGCGAGCGCTAAGGTCACGTACATCTTTCGTCGCTCCACTATCTCCGTGCTGGTTTTTTCGAGGTTAAATCGTTTTGAAACGGTAAACATCCGCCACAAAATCATGGAAGACATCCATGGGGATAGACCGATCGAAAAGATCGACATTCCGCGGAGGTTTCCCCCCATCACAGCGCTTGAGAGCTGCAAGCCCGTTGTCGTTCCCTCATTGAGTCTCAAGGCCTTTGATAAGTCAACAAAAGGCAGGGAAATTTTACTTCCCAAAACATAAATAAAGACGAAAAATATCGTCCAACAAAATCTCTTTCCTACTTCAGATCGTTTTAACATTTCTTTTAAACTTTCTCTTACTCATTTTGACTCTTCCACCTGGGAAACAGCCTTAAAATATGTGCCTTTAGAGCATTTTATCTCAACTTATTTTACCATAATTTGCGACTTTTCCAAACTCATTTGTCACTAATATTTGATAATATTTCAAATTCCCCATTTGGTACCGTATTCAACAAAAAATCCTTCAGATGTTTATCTGAAGAATCTTGTTTACTTGGATATTATTCTCCTAAAGCCATGATGGTATCGACAAATAATTTCTTTGTAAAATAGCCATTGCGGATCAAATAAGAAGTATATTGAGCCTTTCGGACCATTTGGGCATACTCTTCTTCTGTACAGTCTTGGACCAAACGATTGGCTTCTTCAAGACTGGAGGCTACAAAGCCGAGCCCTTTTTCTCGAATATAGTCTGCATTTGACAAATAGTCTGGCACTACTACCGGAAGACCTGCAGATAGATAGGTCGATAGTTTGTAGGAAATATTTTCTTTGTAGTAATCCCGCTCATCCTCAGGATTCTCAGAATTTCCCCAGACAAGCCCAAAACCACCCTTGGAAAGCTCGAGAAGCAACTCTTGCTTAGTCCGCCAGCCTTCCATATGGATCTTAGAATAATCGACTCCTTCAACTGGTTCGGTATAGACATGAAGGGGTGTCTCATATTTCCAATCGATGATATGAGGGAAACGCGAAGGATTTCCTGAGAAGATCAGTTTTTTCTCAAATTGCGGGGTATAGAGATCCAAACTGTGGGTCAAATCCCACAACTTTTGGACCACATATTTTTTCACTGTGAGCCCTTCTGAGACTAGACGATGGTACATTTGCTCTGACGGAACAACGACCAAATCACTCTGATTGTACATGTCGATATAGTTAGGCATCAGGTAATAATTGCTCTCAAACATGAGTGGTGGAACATCATGGATAAACATGACCAGCTTGGTTTGAAGGAGTTTTAATTTATCAACCAAACGGCGGTCCCAATCAATTCCATTCCAAGAAGGAGATTGAACGAAGACAATATCCCCAAAAGCAACGCCTGCTAAAATCCCATCCATTCGCGAGTTCAATTCGCTAGCTGGTTCATTGCTATGATCATAAAAGTAGATCCCTAGTTCATTAACCCCAAGTTCACGAACCACATTCATAATATCGTTTTGTGCCATCAGGGCAACACTTTTCGAAGATTGCCCAAATAAATTTGTAAAATGGATTTTCATCTCTTTCCTCTGACTCTTCTTTTTTAATCCCATATTTTCTGAAGATATGAGGGCAAACAGAGCTTTTCACAAAGTAACCTTTTTCATATCCCTCAACGAAAACTTCCTCATTCATTATAACACATTTCCCAACTTCTTAGACATTCTAGATCAATAAAAGACCGGTTCATTCCGGTCTTTTAAGGTTTTATTTGCCATCTTTTTTCCGAATTCCTAAAAGGGCTAATCCAGACAGAAGAATGGAAGCTCCTGTAGCAAGAATATTAGATGAAGGATGGGCACCTGTCTCTGGAAGAGTAGGTCCTGAAGAATGCGTTGCAGTTAACGAGCTTGTGTCTGATGGAGATTCTGAGTAAGAGGTGCCAAACGAAGACACGACAGACTCCGAAGAACTTGTCACAGCAGAGAAACTTGACGCATATGACACACTAATCCATTCAGAAATTTCCTGCGATAAGGATTGACTCTCTGTCGATGATGCGCTTATAGAATCTGAAACACTCGTCAAAGGAAATTCAGATACTGGCATGGACGTTGAAGCCGATTCGCTTGAAGAAAGGAGTGAAGCTGATTGGCTATAGGAGTCAGATTTTGAAACAGATGTTGACGCTAGAGATTCTGAATAGGATGTCCATTGTGAAGCAGATAGACTCTCAGAAACGGATCGAGAGAACGATCCAAACTCTGAAACCTGCGATGCAGCTACGACATGAGAAGTTGAAGCTGATTCGCTTGTCGAAGCAGAAGCTTGAACTAACGAATCTGATTGACTCGCGGACACCGAAGCTTGGACCAACGACTCTGAGTGGCTATTAGAGATCGAAGCTTGGATCAACGATTCAGACTGACTTGCTGAAACTGAAGTTTGGACTTGTGACTCGGACTGGCTCGCTGAAACGGATTCTTGAACTTGTGACTCAGACTGAGTTGCAGAAATCGAAGCTTGTACTAAGGATTCGGATTGACTCGCGGAAACCGAAGCTTGTACCAACGACTCTGATTGTCTATTAGAGATCGAAGCTTGGATCAACGATTCAGACTGGCTCGCTGAAGCTAAAGCTTGAACTTGTGACTCTGACTGGCTCGCTGAAATCGAAGCTTGTACCAGTGAGTCTGATTGACTGGCAGATACTGAGGTCTGAACCAAGGATTCGGATTGACTCATTGAAACAGATTCAGACAGCTTTTTGCTCATCGAAATAGATTGCGACAAGGAAATCAGTTGAGAAACCACTTCTTCCGATCCAACCGCCGATGTTGACTGCGATTGAGACATAGAAATGGATCTAGACGCTAAATTAGATAAGGATACCGACTGACTCAACCAAACAGATTTCGAGGCTTTTTCAGACTCACTCTTAGATGCCGATTCAGAAGCTACTTTTGATTGCGATTCTGATTGACTGGCTGAGACTGATGCTTGTACCAACGACTCCGACTGGCTCGCAGAAACGGACGCTTGTACCAACGAGTCTGATTGACTGACAGAAACAGATTCTTTAATCAACAATTCAGACTGGCTTGCAGAAACTGATTCTCGAACCTGTGATTCGGATTGACTCGCGGAAACTGATGCTTGAATCAGCGAGTCTGACTGACTGACAGATACGGATGCTTGGACTAACGAGTCTGATTGACTAGCTGAAATCGACTCTTGAACTAGCGAATCGGATTGACTCGCGGAAACGGATTCTTGAATCAGCGAGTCTGACTGACTGACAGATACTGATTCCTGAACCAATGACTCGGACTGACTTGCGGAAACGGATGCTTGAACTAACGAATCTGATTGGCTGGCAGATACTGATTCCTGAAGCAAGGAATCGGACTGACTTGCGGAAACCGACGCTTGAACCAAGGAATCAGATTGACTAGCTAATACGGATTCTTTGAGCAACGAATCGGATTGGCTAGACGATACAGATGCCTGAACCAGCGAGTCTGATTGACTAGCAGAAACGGACGCTTGTACCAAAGATTCTGATTGGCTAGACGATACAGATGCCTGAACCAAGGACTCAGATTGACTTGCTGAAACAGATTCTTGAACCAAAGACTCGGATTGGCTTGCCGATACAGATGCCTGAACCTGCGATTCTGATTGACTTGCAGATACAGATGCCTGAACCATCGAGTCTGATTGACTCGCAGATACAGATGCCTGAACCAAGGACTCAGATTGACTTGCTGAAACGGATTCTTGTACTAACGACTCTGACTGACTCGCGGAAACTGATTTTTGTACCAACGACTCGGATTGGCTCGCAGAAACTGACTCTTGAACCAACGAGTCTAACTGACTTGCAGAAACTGATTCTTGAACCAGTGACTCTGACTGACTGGCAGAAACTGATGCTTGAATCAACGACTCAGACTGGCTGGCTGAAACGGATTCTGACAGCTTTTTGCTCATCGAAATAGATTGTGACAAGGAAATCAGTTGAGAAACCACTTCCTCCGATCCAACCGCCGATGTTGACTGCGATTGAGACACAGAAATTGATCTAGATGCTAAATTAGATAAGGATACCGACTGACTCAACGAAACAGATTTCGAGGCTTTTTCAGACTCACTCTTAGATGCTGATGCTGCTTTTGATTGTGAGTCGGATTGACTCGCTGATACAGATTCTTTAATCAATGACTCTGATTGACTCGCTGAAATCGACTCTTGAACCAGCGACTCCGATTGGCTTGAAGAAACTGATTCTTGAACCAAGGAATCAGACTGGCTGGCAGAAACGGATTCCTGAAGCAACGACTCTGACTGACTGGCAGAAACTGAGGCTTGAACCAACGAGTCGGATTGACTTGCCGATACAGATGCCTGAACCAACGACTCAGACTGGCTGGCTGAAACCGAGACTTGAACCAAGGAATCTGATTGACTGGCAGATACTGATGCCTGAATCAACGAGTCAGACTGACTGACGGAAACCGATTCCTGAACCAGTGACTCTGACTGACTTGCAGAAACCGACGCTTGAACTAATGACTCTGACCGGCTAGCTGAAACGGACGCTTGATTCAACGAGTCTGATTGACTCGCTGATACGGATTCCTGAAGCAACGACTCGGACTGACTGGCTGAAACGGATTCTTTAACCAGTGACTCTGACTGACTAGCTGAGACGGACGCTTGAACCAACGACTCTGACTGACTAGCAGATACAGATTCCTTAATCAATGACTCGGACTGGCTGGCTGAAACGGAGGCTTGTACCAATGAATCTGACTGACTTGCTGATACGGATTCCTGAACCAAGGATTCTGATTGACTTGCCGATACAGATTCCTGAACCAACGAGTCTGATTGGCTGGCTGAAACGGACTCTTGAATCAACGACTCCGACTGACTTGCGGAGATCGATTCCTGGATCAACGAGTTGGATTCGCTTGTCGATACAGATTGTGACAAGGAAATCGAGGTTGAAACCTGTGAATCTGATTGACTGGCGGAGCTAGATGCTTGTGACAAGGAAACGGACTCACTGACCGAAACAGATTGAGAAGATGAAATGGATTCTGAAACTAGTGACTCTGAAGTTGAAATCGAGAAGTTTTGAGATTGTGAAGCAGATTCTGACGGTGTCATCTTCCGATAGTAATAATTCACACTCGTTAAGGGGTATGAATCTACTATTTTTTTGATCGTTTGTTTGAAGTTGGAAAAACCATCTGCTCCTTGAGGTGTTGCATCTTCTCCAACGACCATGGTCGTATTTTTATCGAGGTAGGCCGATTTTGGAAGTTCCGTGAATGGTTTTGGAACAGTATATTCTATTCCTGTTTTCTCATCAGTGTATGTAACTGTCTCCTTACTAGAGAACCAACCTGTAATATCCAACTCAAAATGTTGGTAATCTATTCGTTTTGGTGTAACATTCAGGAAATAATCCTTGTTTTTACTTTCAACTTTACGAGTTCCACCTAAATCTGAAAGGTTATCCGTACTATCTTGTTTAAATTCTTTTTCATAAACAAGTGTATATACATCGGTTACCTTAGCATTTCCTACATCACCACTACTAACATCATGGATTTTAGAAGGATCTAAAACATAGTAGCGAAGAGAATAATCACCATTTTGATTAAGGGTGACAACTTCACTTTTAATGAAATGCTCACACGCATCCCCTAATAGTTCAATTCTTGATTTCCCATTCTTACTATTATCGAACACCCCACTTTTACGATTCGGGAACACGGTGTGCGCTGGGACCTGTACATAACCAGGAAATTCGCGTGGATTGGAAGCTGTATAATGCTGGCCTTCCAATCCGTAGATTCTATACTCTAGTAAGGATCTTTCTTTCCCCGTTGGTTCATATTGCCCATTAAACCATCTACCATTCGGGTCCACTTCTCTATAGAAGGTCGATTGTTGTCCCATCATAGATGGAATTTTGATACTAGGATACGTCCTAATCAATTGCCCTTGATTCTCAGGCGTCATGACATCATAAATACTCCGGAATAAGAAAGCCTGTTCCGGAATAAAATTCGTCAGCATTCCAAAAGTCCCATTACCTATAGAAGGTTCCGAATTAAAAACCTTGTTCCCAAGGGGAGCCTGGCCAATCAGTACTTCTTTTGGTAATTGAATATCTTGGCCATATCCTTTTGGAGATACAGTTTGTGAAAAAATTTCAGCCCCATCTGATTTCCGAACAATGCGGAAATAAACATCCATTGCCTTATGCTTTTCCGGGTCTATCTCACTGATATCAATCGACATGGTCGCATAGTAACCAAGTGACTCTCCTTGTTTATTCACAAAGTCCCAAATACCAAATGTATAACGATTGGTGTAGGGTTCACCTAAGAAATTTTTCAACTCTTCAGGCGAAAATCTTAAGAGATCTTTATCTAGATGAGGATCCTTAGCATATCCTGGTGTGTCAAGTGTAGGATCTTCTACACTCGCACCATTGGGATCTTCTGGGTTCGGGCTCATATCCAATACATCATCAGCCAAGTATGTTTCTTCAGCTAGAGGAGCCAACTGAGCAGAGATCGCAGGTTTCCCATCTATATTCGTATTTCCCACAAAACCTGCAGCTGTCAAGGTCGTCATCATCTCATCGACAGCTTTCTCCAAACGATCGCGCTGGTCAGCATAAGCTTGCGCACTGGCATTGGTGTGGATCAAGTTATTGCTTGCAGTCACTTCAGCCTGCACTTTGTTAATGACCGCTTCGACCACTGCTCGGCGATCGGTGTCCGTCATTTTAGATGCGTAATTCCCTGCAATTTCTTGAAGCAATTCAGCTTCAGAGGTATTTTGTTCTAAAACAGTAGCTTCTTCTAAACTAGTCGGCTCTTCAATACCTGCTTCTGACTCTAAAGCTTGAGCAGACTCGCTAAGTGCCGTTGATAATGCAGTTGATCCAACTTCGCTCAAGGATAAAGAGGTGGATTCACTGATCGAAGCAGACGCACTCTCAGATGTAGAAAAACTAGTTGATTCTGAAACAGAGATGGATTCTGAAGGCTGGCTTGAGGTTTTCGCTAAGACCACACTATCCACTTCTGCCAAGGTTTCCTCTTTTGTCTCGGAAACCGTTGGTGCAAGTGATGTTGCATCCTCCGCCTTAGCAGTCGTAGCAAGCACAGCACCACCAAATACAATCCCTACCGTAATCAAACCTTTTAAGAAGGCTTGGTTATGCTTTTGACTTTCTATTTGATCTTGCTGTACGTTGGCAATGATGGTCTCCTCCACTTGCCCACGCACCACGCGAAAGAGGCCTAGAGCAGCTGTTGATGCTCGAAGCCAATTTTTTCCTGATTTAATTAATTTGAAGCGTACGACACGATCTGTTTCACGAAAGTTTCCTTTTGAACGCTTAAATTGCATGATATTCCCCTTACATTGTAGTCATTATTCATTATACAGCAATACTACGTAGATTCAAGTAATTTGCTACAAAAAACTTATATATTATCGTTTAATTTTCAAATTTTTTTGTAACACATTAAAAATACTTCATTCTACTAGTAAAAAAGTGAATCTCCTATGAGATTCACTCGAAAAAATGATATTTCCTACTAGATCAGTTCCCCTTCTTTTTACGTCGGGTAAGTCCAGCAATTCCAGCTAACCCTGTAACTACTCCGAGAAGAGCTGATGTTACAGATCCTGTTTCGCCAGTATTTGGAAGCACCACAGACTGGCTGTGTTTTTGTGAACCACTTGCTGTTTCTGATACAGACAATGACTCTGAATGAGAAATTGATTGGCTCATTGAGTTAGAGTATGAACCGCTACCAGATGTTGATCCTGATTGTGATTGTCTCACTGAAACTGAAGTACTTACTGATGTTGAAGTTGATTCAGATGCAGAGGTACTCAATGATGCTGACTCAGATGCAGAGACTGATGTCGAAACTGAAAGCGAAGTAGAGACTGACTGGCTTTCTGATACTGAACTGCTCAACGAGGCTGACAATGATTCAGATGTCGAGATTGATTCAGACGTTGAGACTGACTCGGATGTCGAAACTGATTCTGAGGTAGACGCTGACACAGACGTTGAGACAGATTCCGACGCTGATACTGATTCTGAGGTTGAAACTGACTCAGATGTAGATGCCGACTCTGAAGTAGAAACTGATTCAGATGTAGAGGCTGATTCGGACGTAGACGCTGACTCAGACGAAGAAACTGACTCAGACGCCGATACCGATTCAGATGTAGACACTGATTCAGACGTTGAGACTGACTCGGACGCGGACAATGACTCGGATGTCGACACTGATTCAGACGTTGAGACTGATTCAGACGCTGAGACTGACTCGGATGTTGATGTCGACTCAGAGGCTGAGGCTGATTCGGATGTCGACACTGATTCAGAAGCAGACACTGATTCGGACATTGAGACCGACTCAGACGTCGATACCGATTCAGACGTTGAGACTGATTCTGAAGTCGATACTGACTCAGATACAGAAACCGATTCGGACGTTGAAACTGATTCAGACGCTGAGACTGACTTAGACGCTGAAACCGATTCAGAAGCAGATGCTGACTCGGACGTAGACACTGATTCAGATGTTGATACTGACTCAGACGCTGAAGCTGATTCGGATGTTGATACTGACTCAGATGCAGAAGCTGATTCGGATGTTGATACCGACTCAGAGGTCGAGACTGATTCTGAAGTAGAGGCTGATTCGGACGTAGACGCTGACTCAGATGCTGAAACTGATTCGGATGTTGACACTGATTCTGATACAGAAACCGATTCAGACGTTGAAACTGATTCTGAGGCTGACGCTGATTCTGAGGCTGAGACTGATTCAGACGCTGATACTGACTCAGACATTGAGACAGACTCGGACGTTGAAATCGACTCAGACGTTGAAACTGACTCTGATGCCGAGAATGATTCAGAGGTTGAAACTGACTCAGACGCAGATACTGATTCAGAAGTAGACACTGATTCAGATACAGAAACCGATTCGGATGTTGACAATGATTCTGATGCAGATGCAGATGCAGATTCTGAGGTCGACACTGATTTGGATGTTGAAACCGACTCAGAAGCTGAAATTGACTCGAATGTTGAGACTGACTCGGATGCAGAAACCGACTCAGATGTAGAAACTGATTCTGAGGTTGAAACCGATTCGGATGCTGATACTGATTCTGACGCAGATGCTGACTCAGATGTTGAGACTGACTCGGATGTTGATACTGATTCGGATGTTGACACCGATTCAGACGTTGATACTGATTCGGACGTAGAGATGGACTCAGACATCGATACCGACTCAGACGATGAAACTGACTCAGACGCTGACACTGATTCGGACACTGAGGCTGATTCAGAAGCAGATGCTGAGACTGACTCGGATGTTGATGCCGATTCAGAGGTTGAGACTGATTCTGATATAGAGGCCGACTCAGAGGCTGATGCTGACTCAGATACAGAAACCGATTCAGATGTTGATACCGATTCAGATGTTGATACCGACTCAGAGGTCGAGACTGATTCTGAGGTTGACGCTGACTCAGACGTCGATGCCGACTCAGACGTTGATACTGATTCTGACGTTGAAACCGACTCTGAGGTTGAGATTGATTCTGACGCTGACTCGGACACTGACACAGATTCAGACGCTGAGACTGACTCCGATGTTGATGCCGATTCAGAAGCAGACACTGATTCTGAGGCTGAAACTGACTCAGATGTAGAAACCGATTCGGATGTTGATACTGATTCTGATGTAGATGCTGATTCAGACGCTGAAACTGATTCAGAGGTTGAAACTGACTCTGACGTTGAAACTGACTCTGACGTTGACACTGATTCTGAGGCTGATACTGATTCAGATACAGAAACAGACTCGGAAGTCGATACTGATTCGGAAGTCGACACTGACTCAGATGTTGAAACCGACACCGAAGTAGAGGCTGATTGACTCTCTAATACGGAAGTGCTCAACGATGCTGATTTTCTAGCGGACTCACTCAAAGATACTGATGCAGACTCCGACTGCGATTGACTCACTGATTTTGAAGCCGACTCGCGAGTCGATTGACTTAGTGACGCTGATACCGACTGTGAAAGCGATGCTGAAACTGACTGACTCACTGAAACAGAGGCGCTCGTTGAAGCGGATGTCGAGCTTGAGATAGACTGGCTAACCACTTTGGATACACTTGCTGATACCGAAGCAGACTGCAAGGCACTGACACTTGCAGAAGCTGACTCCGAAACCTTCACAGATTCAGATTTTCTTGTCGATACAGATTGACTCGTTGAAGCGGATTGAGATTGAGAAATCTCCTTGCTCAACGATTGACTGCGAGATAGACTTGCTTGAGCGGATGCGCTTGCCGATGCTGATTGACTCAATGAAGCCGACAAACTTTGCGAGCGGACCGAGCTCAGTGACTGGCTCAATGAAACGCTCTGCTGAGCCGATACGCTCTGTGATTGCTTCGCACTTAAAGACTGACTGATCGATTGCGAAGTCTTCGTAGACGTACTCTGACTGTTTGATACAGACCGACTGTGATCGCTATCTGACAGTTTCACCGCTACGACATTGGTCGTACTATCTTTATAAGTAATGGTGACTGTACCATCACTATTAACCGTATAGGACTTAATCCGGTTGGTTACCTCTGGATTAACAGCCGACACAGCAGCAATCACCTTGCTCTTATCTGCATCTGTCAATGCAGTTAGACTCGTCACCTGAATAGTGCTTGTCGGCGCCACACCTGGCGTACGATCAGCAAGACGCCCTTGGGTAATCCGAATCTCACCCAAACCATTTGGACGGTTCATATTTGACGCATTGTCAATAGCAGCAACATTACGTTGCCATGTGTTTCGGAAAGAATGATAAAGGTCATCCTTCAAATGAATGGTCGTTGTGATGGTTGCAGGGTTCGCACTGGTAGCCGTAATATCACCCGTAATCGGTGCAATATTACCAGTTCCGTACTGGCTACTACCAAAGAAATTCCCGTTCAAGGCATTGTCGTTCAAATCGGCTCTTGCAACGACTTTCATTTCTTTCAACTTGCCACTGTCATCAGTAGCTGTAAACGTCACAACCGCATCATCACCAGCGTAAATAATATAATTCTTCCCACCACCTTCAAGAGGGGTTGATTTCGGTTCCACACCATTGACGGTCAACTTAGCCGTCACTTCAGGACGCGTTCCGTCAGTTACAGCCACGGAATTACTGGCATCTGAATACACCGCATAATCACTATACATGATGCGAGCTTTGGCTGTTACACCACCCGTTTGTAACTTAACAGTCGGCGTCACAATCGCTTGACCCGAAGCATCTGCCACAGCTGTTCCCACTTCGTCGTCATTATTGTATAGAACGACTGTAGAACCTGGCTCAGCTCCCGTCACCGTTACAGGCGTCTGTGTGTAAGCCTTATCCAATAATCTCGTTTCAACAGTTGGTGCTGCAAGTCGCTTCACTGGAGCCGTCACATCATTTGTAGTGTTATCTTTATAGGTAATGGTCACCACACCAGATGATGAAACGGAATAAGATTTAAAGTCCTTTGAAGTGGCAATATTGGGGTTAGCAGTCTTAAACGCTTCCCAAATCTTCTCTTTTTCAGCCTGGGCCAAGTTAGTGGTATCATTGACAAAAGTCGCTGTCGTTACAGCCGTAATCGGATTACGAATGCCATCATTTTGCGGTAAGACCTGGATTCGTAGCGTTCGTGTCACTGACTGCTTAGCCGTATTCGTCACTACAAAAGAAATATTATAAATTTTCCCAGGCGTTACGATCTCTGTCTGCCCAACAGTTCCCATGATATTAAAGGCCACTGCACTATTTTTCAATGCAGAGGTCTGAGGCACGTTGATCCCATTCACACGATCACTACCAGAAGCGTAGCCAATGCTTTTAATACTATTTCGTGTAGGAATGGTTTCCACAACATTATAAGCATAATTGAGGTAATCTGAATTATAGACAGAAATCACGGTATTATTGGCTGGTCCGAGATTGTATTGGGGCGCACGAAGGCTAGTATCCGAGTCGATACGATTCCCGTTACGCGGATCTCGTTGGCCAGATGTCGCACGAAGCACCGCATTGACCAAGCGATTCCGAGCACTCTTGGCTTGACTTTCTACGGCATCCATTTGAATTGCGGGATTGGACAAGCCAGTACGAATAGCTTCTAAAGCCAGATCTCCACTTTCAATAGCAGATTCTGTCCCAGGGATTTCCAAAGCCTGCGCACGATAGGTGTATAAATCCAAAGCCAAGACTTGCAGACGCTTCACCTGCTCCTCCGAGTGAGTTGTCTGAGCCTCTGCTACTTTCTCACTCGTTTCAGAAGTAGCTACATGAATAGTATTATTCTCTGAGAGAGTGCTACTAGCGATTTCTGAAGTGGACGGACTCGCTGAAGCACTGACAACATGAGATTCGCTCAAAGACACCGATTGAGACAGAGAGACGCTTTCACTAGCTGACTCTGAAAATGAGATAGATTCACTTATAGATTGACTGGCTGACACAGAATCTGAGTTTGACGTCGTCCCCAATACAAGACTATCCGAACCCGCTACACCGGTCGACGGGCTGATTTCTGATCCAACAGTCACATTCATTTCATTTTCCTCAGCAAATACTGGATTGGCAACCGTTGTCGCCCCAGCCAGAGCCCCTAGCACAACCATCCCTTTGACCAGATCCGTAGGCATAGAGTGTGATGATGCTTCATATTGAACCACGATGTTTTCATCTACACCACCTCGCATGACACGAAATAGGCCTAACCGCGAGACAGATGCCCGTACCCAATTCTTTCCTGATTTGATTAATTTATAACGTGTGATTCGCTCCGTTTCGCGAAAATCACCCTTCGAACGTTTAAAAAACATGTCCGCTCCTTAAAAATAAGATATCGAGTTATTATACACTAATTTTCCCCAAAAGTAACTAATTAAGACTAGTTTTTAACATAAAAAACAGCACACAAAAAGAGAACCCGGAGGTTCTCTTTTTGGATCCTTTTTCATTTCCCACATACCTGAAATGACCGAATCAAATTAGGGTAGAAGATTATTTTTCATCTTCTTTTTTGCGGCTTCCAAGTGCTGCAACCCCTGCAACCCCTGCAACTGCTCCAAGAAGAGCTGAAGCTACAGATCCTGTTTCACCAGTATTTGGAAGTTGTTCAAGAGCTGGAGCTGGTTTAGCTGGTTGCTCAGGAACTGGGTTCACTGGTGTATTAGGTGTTGGATCCATTGGTTTATTAGGTGTTGGATCTACCGGAGTATTTGGTGTTGGAGTTGGTGGCACTGGAGTGTTTGGTGTTGGAGTTGGTGGCACTGGAGTGTTTGGTGTTGGAACGTTTGGAGTCTTCACAAGTTTGTAAACATAAGTAACGTTCTTATCACCTTCGATAACTTTACCAGTTGTTGGGTCAGTTGTTGTCAAGTGACCTTCACCGTCAACGTTACCTACTGGGTAGTTACCTTGTGGTACCAATTCATAGACTTTACCATCTGCAGTTGTGATTGTCTTAGGACGGTTATCCACAACTGTATCGTAGTCTTTACCTACTGGTTGGTCTTTTTCATCCACTACTGAAGTCTTGATCGTGTTACCATTTTCATCTACATAGTGAACGTATACATTACCCTTAGGTTGTACAGGTTCTTCGACAAGTTTGTAGATGTAAGTAACATCTTTACGTCCTTCAACCACTTTACCAGTTGTTGGGTCTGTTGATTCAAGGTGACCTTGAGTATCTACTTTACCAACTGTGTAGTTTCCGACTGGTACGATTTCGTAAGTTTTACCTTCGAATCTAATGTACTGTGGACGGTTGTCTTCTACAGTATTGTAGTCTTTACCTACTGGTTGGTCTAACTCATCTGTCACTGATTGTTTAATAGTGTTACCTTCAGTATCTTTGTAGTGTACGTATACGCTACCCTTAGGTTGAGTTGGCTCTTCTTTCACTTCTTTGTAAACGTAAGTGATGATTGAACGTGGTTTATCAACTTTGCCTTTAATTGGATCAGATGATTCCAAGTGTCCATCGCCATCAACTTTACCTACTGGGTAGTCACCTTTCGGTACGATCTTGTATGTCTTACCGTCTGGAGTCTTGATAGTATTAGGTTTTTCACCTTCCTCAGTTGTGTTATATGGTGTGTCATATGGTGAGTTTGGTGTGTCTTGACGAGGTTTTTGAATTTCTTTACCATTTTCGTCTACGTAAGTGATGATGACGTCACCTTCTTTAGGTTTCGTTGGATCTTCTTTAACCTCTTTATAAACATAAGTAATCTTAGAAACTGGTTTTTCTACTTTACCTTTGATTGGATCAGAAGTTTCAAGATGTCCTTCACTATCAACTTTACCTACCGGATAATCACCAGCCGGTACACGTTCGTATTTCTTACCTTCAAACTCAATGTACTTAGGTTGTTCATCGTTCTCAGTAGTGTCATAAGGCGTGTTGTAGTCTGACTTAGGAGTATCTTGACGTTGGACTTTAATTTCCTTACCATCATTTTCACGGATATAAGTAATAATAACTTCACCTTGAGGTTTTTCACTTTCAGAATTTGATGAAGAGTTAGATGCTGATTGTGATACAGATGTAGAAAGTGATGTTGAAGCTGATGTGCTCAATGATGCTGATTGACTTGCAGATACGCTTGCTGATTCAGATGCTGATGTGCTCAATGATGCTGATTGGCTCGCTGATACAGAAGCTGATGCTGAAGCCGATGTGCTCAATGATGCTGATTGGCTCGCTGATACTGATGCTGACTCAGATGCTGATGCGCTCAATGATGCTGACGCTGACTCAGATGCTGAGACAGATTCAGACGTTGATGTTGAAGCTGATTCTGATGCAGACTCAGACGCTGATGTTGATTCAGAAACTGATTGGCTTGTTGAAGCTGATTGTGATTCTGAAACTTGCGTTCCTCCAACGCTCCTATAGAGCCTTTCCAATCATAAATATTGTCCACA
>OGYU01000727.1_pt1 | contig 25812 bp, 34 predicted proteins | sample 1576581 | NCBI WGS metagenome assembly OGYU01 (sample SAMEA3541547, study PRJEB24748) | human gut metagenome | biome: human gut; feature: human-associated habitat; material: faeces | place: China | collected 2012 | reverse complement strand
GTAGAGCCGATAAAATAAGGCTTTGCGGACATTTAAGAAGATATAAAAAGATAGTTAAAAAGATATATATAATTTAGAACAAATTTTGGCATAAAAATCATGGTAAAAAAGTTCTTCAGCGTCGGCACAGATGTAGTAAGCATATCCCTTACCATACTGATTTACTGTCAGTGCAGGTGTGCCTTGATAAAAATCCTTTCCGTAATTCATGAGTGGTGTGGCACCGTCGAGTTGAATTAAATCGCAAAGATTTTTACATTTATAGGACGTATTCAGCTGCAAAGAATTTTCAGTGACTGGAATGAGTAAATTCTCTTCCCATTCATAGAGTCCGTCAATTTCTTTACTTCTAAGTCCCAATACATCGAGCAAGCCATGTGGAGTTCCCTCGAGGTAGCACAGATCAGTTTCATTTACGATTCCACTCCAGTATGTCATGATTAGTATCCCGCCATTTTCAACGAAAGTACGTAACTTTATTTCGATGCCAGCTCGAAATATATATAACATTGGTGCAACCACGAGTTTATAAGAATCAAGGGATTGCTCCATGTTAATGATATCTATATTGAGGGCAGCTTTTCGAAGCGTCTGATAGGATTTTAAGACACTTTCATGGTAGAAAAGCCCTTCATTTCGTGGTCCTTTCGCGTCTTCCATAGCCCATCTGTTTTCCATGTCATAAATGATGGCAGCAGATGAATCTACTTTGCTTCCAATAACTTGTTTTAACTCTATGAGGGATGCACCGGTTTCAGTTACCTCGTTGAAAACGCGTGTATCAGATCCTCCATAGTGATCAATGACCGCCCCATGGAATTTTTCGAAACCTCCTCGACTCTGTCTGATTTGGAAATATTGTACACTATCCGAACCGTGTGCAATTGCTTGTAGAGAAGCAGATTGTAACAATCCAGGTTTTTTGAGTTTACTTACTGTTTGCCAGTTTGGACTGGAAGGGCAGGATTCCATCAAAAGGAATGGTTTCTGTTTCATACTACGCATGAGATCATGCTGCATTGCTGTATCGTATGCTGTACAAATTTCCTCTTCTTTATTCCATGCAGGATAGCTGTCCCAAGATACATAATCAATGTGTTTTGCCATATTGTAGTAGTTTAAGCCTTTATAATCATTCATAAAATTAGTTGTAACGGGCTGAGTTGCACCGGCATCTCGTAGAGAATGTATCTCTTCGCACATAAAATCAATTGTCTGATCTGTTACAAATCGTTTCCAATCAAGATTGAGGCCGTGTAACCCATGGTCTCCTATTGAAGAGGGACTTTCAACTTGATTGAATGAATTATAGGTGTGACTCCAAAAGGTTGTCCACCATGCTTGATTCAGGCTGCCGATATCTTTATATTTGTTTCTCAGCCAATTGCGAAAAGCTTCCTGACATAATGGACAGTGACATTCATCTCTGTATTCATTGGAAATATGTCATAAAATCACTCCCGGATGATTTTTAAATGTTTCAGCCAACTTCTGGTTGATGATTCGAATCCGTTCTCTGTAAGCCGGTGAAGTGTAGCAATGATTATGTCGCTCTCCATATAGTTGACGGGTACGGTCTTCACGAACACGGAGAACTTCGGGGTATGTTTCAGCCAACCAGCGAGGACGGGATCCAGAGGGGGGGCAAGTATGACTTGAATGCCATTGTCGTAGAGTTTATCAATTATGTCAATCAGCCAGTTGAAATTAAAGCAATCCTTTATTGGTTCTAAGGTAGACCAAGAGAAAACGCCAAGTGTTACCGTATTTATGTGTGCTTTTTTCATAAGAAGTAAATCCTGTTTGAAAATATCGGGTCTATCCAACCATTGTTCTGGATTATAATCACCGCCATAGATAAATCTATCAATATTTAAATAATTTTGACTCATTCTTGTTATCCCTTCTATCAGTAGCAATAAATTTGTTATAAAATGCAGTTTAAGAGTTTTACTTAATTTATGCAATAATAAATGTAAGGTTAAGTGGTTACATTTTTGCACAGCAAACTGGCGAAAAAAAGAATTTTTAAAATTTGCAAGTTGGTGTAGAATGAGGGCATCACAAAGAGGAAGGAGAGTAAGGATGAGACCCAGGTATCATATTTCACCAGAACACGGTTTTTTGAATGATCCAAACGGTCTGACACAATTTCGTGGAAAGTATCATGTGTTTTACCAGTGGCTGCCGGATGTTGTTCCACAGGGTAATAAGCAATGGAGACATTGTATTTCAGACGACCTGGTGCATTGGACGGATGAGGGAAGCACATTACAACCCAAGGAGTGGTATGAAAAGAATGGTTGCTATTCAGGATCGGGTATTGCAACAGAAGATGCATACTTTTTGTTCTATACAGGTAATGTAAGAGATGCTGAAGGAGGGAGAGAAACATATCAGTGTGTTGCTGTATCTGACGATGGGAAGTCTTTCCGGAAAAAGGGCCCCTTGATTTATCTGCCAGATGGATACACAGCACATTTTCGTGATCCGAAAGTATGGAAGAAAAATGACAGATGGTGGATGGTTGTAGGAGCACAGACAAAAGAATTGAAAGGCAATGTGGCAATATTTGAGTCGAATGACCTGAAAAAATGGGATTACCGGGGAAATCTGCTAGATCCGTCAATGGACTGGGGGTATATGTGCGAATGTCCTGATGTAATGGATATAGAACAACAATTTCTGGTAGTCAGTTGTCAGAAAGAAACCGGGTGTAAAGGAATCGTTTTTAGTGGAAGGATGGACTACGCTGAAGCAAAATTTCAATTACAGGATGAGGGGAATTTGCTGGATGAAGGATTAGATTTCTATGCGCCACAGAGTTTTGCAGATGAATCAGGACGATGCATTTTAATTGGATGGCTTGGTGCAGGTGAGTTGGAGTATCAGATGAGTCAGCCTACGGTAGAAGAGGGGTGGCTGCATGCACTGACAATTCCAAGAGAGTTGTTTATACAGAATGGAAAACTTCATCAGAGGCCGGTTAAGGAATTCGAGCGTATCAGAAGACATGAGCGGGTGATCGAAGCAGAAGGATACACTTTCATTGATCAGGAAACATGGAGCGTGGAATTACTGGCAGAGCAGTTATCCAGTCAAAAAATTTCTTTTAATTTTGGGAATGTATTGAAAATTTATTTTGATAATAACAATTTGCTTATTCAAAGAAAACATTGGAATATGAAAGGATATGATGAAGTACAAGTGGAGATTTCTGAGCTTGAAAATATCCAGGTGTTTTTAGATCAGTCTACAGCAGAAATTTTTGTGAATAATGGAGAAAAAGTATTTACATTCAAAGCTTTCTTTACAGATGAGAAAGGGATTGAAATTGAATCTGAACAAACAATTTTGTAAAATTTTATATCTAATTTTTGATTATCCGTATAAACACTATACTTTCAAATATTTTGAAGTATAGAAAAGCACTCATTTTACCACGAATTTACCATAATTAAACGAGCCTTGATATGACTATAAATAACACTAAAAAGACATCATTGACACCTAAACGGTGTCTTTTTTAAAAGCAGTCAATCATAAGACCAACTGCTTTGTAAATATAGATATTAAATTGTTAAGCTGAGATTTTACTTAGATTTATCTTTCACTGGTTTGCTATTTTCATCATTTTCTCCTTCAAGCCATGCCATTATGCCAAAGTTACAAAATGGATAAATTATTACTTCTTTATAAACTTCTTGCTCACAACGAGGGCAGATGACATATTCTTCACTTTTTACATTTTTTAATTACCGAAATGCCCTTTTTTATTTGCAAATTACATGTCTTATAGCTTACCATGTTTTTCGTATCTTGCGACTCTTGATATTTTGTTATCCTCATCTACAAATACTACTTTAGGTGGATTTTTCTTTACCTCTTCTGGAGTCATCTGTGCATAGCACATTATGATTATCTTATCACCTGTCTGAACACATCTTGCAGCAGCTCCATTGAGACATATCATTCCGCTGCCTCTTTCTCCTGCAATTGTGTATGTCTCAAATCTGTTCCCATTATTTATATCTACGATACTTACCTTTTCATACTCCAAAATTCCGGCACTGTCAAGTAAGTCTTCGTCTACAGTGATGCTTCCTACATAATCAAGTTCTGCTTGAACTACTGTAGCTCTGTGTATCTTCCCCTTTAACATTTCAAATGTCATATTTAACCCCCGTTTAACCTTCGTAAATAAAGTTGTCAATCAATCTGGTTTTGCCGATATAAACTGCCATGGCAACTAGTACTGGTGCTGTCATCTCCTTGACCGGTTTAACTGAAACAGCGTCTACAGCCTGAACATAATCTATTTTCGCCATAGGCTCAGTTTCAATAAGCTTAATCATTTCTGATACAATTTTATCTGTATCTTTTTCTCCTGCTTTTGCCATATCTTCTCCGAGCTTAACTGCTTTGCTTAAAATTAGTGCCGCCTTTCTCTCATCTTTGCTTAGATATGTATTTCTTGAACTCTTTGCAAGACCATCCTCTTCTCTAACTATAGGGCAGCCCACAATTTCGATATCAAAGTTCAAATCTCTAACCATTCTTTTTATAATCGCAAGCTGCTGTGCATCCTTTTGACCAAAGTAAGCTCTGTCGGGATTTACAATATTAAAAAGTTTAGATACTACTGTGCCTACACCCCTGAAATGTATTGGTCGTGATTTTCCACAAAGTTCCTCTGAAAGACTTTCTATGTTTACATATGTTGAAAAATCGTCAAAATACATATTTTCCGGCTCAGGATTAAATATTAAATTAGCACCTGCCTCCTCACATAGCATAGTATCCCTTTCCAAATCCCTCGGATAGCTTTCCAAATCTTCCCCTACTCCAAATTGAGTCGGATTTACAAAATCACTGACAACAACTCTATCGTTTTCTGAAACAGCCCTTGTAATTAAACTCTTATGTCCTTCGTGCAAAAATCCCATAGTAGGAACAAGACCTACTGTAAGACCTTCTTTCTTCCATTCTTTGACTATAACTCTCACTTCATCTACGGTTTTTACTATTTTCATCGTTCTATCTCCTAATATAACTTGTTAATTACATCTTCTGAAATTTTAAATGTGTGTTCAGGTGCTGGAAAGCTTCCCTGTTTAGTTTCTTCTATATATGCAGCAAAGGCTTCTTTCATTACATCTCCTACCTTTGCGAATTGTTTTACGAATTTAGGTGTAAAGTCAGAGACCATTCCAAGCATGTCCTGATAAACGAGAATCTGTCCATCGCAGCCAGATCCTGCACCTATTCCTATTGTAGGAATATTAATGCTTTCAGAAATAATTTCCGCTAATTTTGCAGGTACGCATTCCAAAACAATCGCAAATGCTCCTGCTTCTTCAACAGCTTTTGCCTCTTCAATGAGTTTCTTTGCTCCCTCTTCACTTTTTCCCTGAACTTTAAAGCCTCCAAAAACGTTCACTGACTGAGGTGTAAGTCCAATATGTGCCATAACAGGAATTGAAGCAGCTGTAATAGCTTTAATCTGTGGACAAACAGAGGCTCCACCTTCTAGCTTTACTGCTTGACATCTTCCTTCTTTCATAAGTCTTCCTGCGTTATACATGGCCTCTTCAATTGAAACTTGATATGACATAAACGGCATATCTCCAACTACTAAGGCATCTTTGGCACCTCTTGTAACTGCTCTTGTATGGTGAATCATATCTTCCATTGTTACCGGCAAAGTATTTTCGTATCCGAGCATAACCATGCCAAGAGAATCTCCAACGAGAATACCGTTAATACCTGACTGATCCATCAATTTAGCTGTCGAATAGTCATAGGCTGTCAGCATTGTAATCTTATCGCCCTTAACCTTCTGTTCTTTAAAAGTGGATACTGTGTTTTTCATTTTTAATTACCTCCGTCATCTTCAAATAGTCACTGTCTAAATGTTTTTCCTGTGCAATACTGAGAAGCTTTTCTGAAAGCAAAAGATATATCATCTCATATCCCACCTTTTCCTCAGACTCGTTTATCCATGCTGCCTCAATAGCTTCAATGTGTTTTGTGATAGTCGACAAATCATTTCGCTCAACAGGACCTGTGAGGGCAGCCGCAACTCCTTTTTCTGCCAATGTGTCGGCATTTCCAGTAAACAAAGGCACTAAGGCTTTCTTTGCATCTTTTTTATCAAAGCCGCATTTTACAAGCATTTCAGCCCCCACTTGAAAAAGTCCGTTTACGAGATTGCTTACAACTACTGCACCGCAGTGGTAAAGAGATTTATTTTCCGCTCCCATTGCGATTACCTTATTTCCTGCTCGCTCAAAGATACTCTTAATCTCATCTAGATTCTCTGCCGAACCCTCCACAGTAAAATAAGCCTTATTCAAGTGTTTCCATGATTCGCACTTATCACTTATTGCATATAGGGGATGTACCGAATAGATATTTGCACCGAGGTTTTCACCATCAAAAAAAACGGTAGATGAAATCGAACCGCTGCAATGACAAATATTTTTATTTTTAATATCCAGATTCTTCATATAATCCCATACTTTGCTTATTTGTCCATCAGGCACAGTAATAAACAGGGTATCACTGTCACTTAAGATATTCTCTATACTCTTATATAGTTTTGTGTTAGTAAAATCTGCTGCTGATTTAGCTGATTCCGGTGATTTGCTGAAGTAACCTGTAATCTCTACGCCGTTTTCCTTCAGGTATTTTCCAAGGGAAAATCCTACTTTCCCCGCTCCGATAAATCCTGCTCTCATATCGATCACTCCTTTCTGGGAAGTGACAATCATGAAAATCTGCATGGCTGAGGTCTCGTTCAAACTGATACAATCCTCATGGCTTAAAAATAAAAAATATGTGGTATAGTTTCTGTTCGAATACTATCTACCCATTACTATAGCACCTATTTAAGTGATTGTACAGAGAAAAAAACAAGGCACCACTCTAACTAATTTATCATTAAAGTGATGCTAATATAAATCGTGTTATTTAGCTTTTCTGTATTTAATCATTTTCACAATCTGAATTATCAAAGTCGGGATAAAAATATAAAGCATGACAAAACACTTCTTCATTTTTCGCTTGATTACCCACCACAGAAAAGAAAGAACCCTGTAAAGAGCCTTACCACCATTGGTGGTGCTTTGCACTCTTGATTGGGCTTTTTGTTTGCTGTATCTTTCATGCAAGAGGAAAATTAAAGCCCTCTATTCCATTTCTCTGAAGATTTGGAAAGGAAAGGTGAGTAATGATGGAACAGACCATGAATTATGTAAAACCGGAACTGATTGTTGTAGCAGTAGTACTGTATTTTATTGGAATGGGATTAAAACAGTCTCAGACAGTAAAGGATAAGTACATCCCACTTATTTTAGGCGGTATTGGCATTGTATTGTGTGCAGTGTGGGTGATTGCATCTTGCCCGATCAGTACCGGACAGGAGATTGCAATGGCGGTATTTACAGCAATCGTACAGGGGATTTTAGTGGCTGGTCTGAGTACATATGTGAATCAGGCAATTAAGCAGATGCATAAGGAAGAATAAAATAGATTGAACCATGAAGAAAAGCATGGTATGATAAAAAACAGAACAACCGTGTTACAGGGTGGCTGACCTCTATTCTACATAGAATGGGGTGGTGCTGATGGACAAGAAACCGTTTGATTTTAAAGATCTTATGGCATTTGGAATGTTCATTCTGGCATTGCTGACATTCGTATTTACGTTTATCAGATAATGTTTTGAGCATAGAAAAACCACCCTCTAAACTTTGACCGAGTGCCGAGGGTGGCAATTCTATGATTTGTCACTAATGCTATGAGGTCAACCCCTTGTGGGCGGTTGTTCCTTTGAATATAATATACCATTTTTAACAAGGTTATTCAAGAAAAAAGTGAAAGTGGGTGGTTTGCATGGCAGTATTAAAAGCGTCAGATAATTCCGAAATGATTATTTCTTGTAAATGTGGATGTGATGATGGGCTTAGGATCAAAATAGAAAAAGATGAAGAAGATTATTGTTTTATGACTTATTTAAGCGGAAACTGGTATAAGGAGCAGGCGGGATTTATTAAAAAGTTAAAGAAAATTTGGGCTATCATACGGAATAAGGATTTTTATTATTCTGAAATTATACTCAATAAGAAAGATTGGGAAGAGTATAAAAAGTGGATCAATGAAAAATGAAAAAATATTATCAAGAGGGCTTGGAAACAGGCTCTCTTTTATTGCACAACAGGAGGTGAGAACATGAGAGAACAGAACGAATTCGGAAGAATAACAGCGGAAGAACTGGAAAAAGCATTTGAAACGGAAGAACAGGAGGAAGAGAAAGAATGAAAATTGGCTTAAGGGGAGGGCATTCCCCAAATTGTAAAGGTGCAATAGGTCTGATCGATGAACAGGCGGAAGTGCGGAAGATCTACAACGAACTTGTACCGATGCTACAGGCAGTCGGACATACTGTGATTGATTGTAATTCCAACGCATCGAATGTGTCTGGTGAGTTGTCTGACGGCACAAATAAGGCGAATGGAGCAGGATGCGATATCTATGTCACTCTGCACATGAACGCCGCAGGAGCGGCATCAGCAGGGGGCACAGAGGTGTGGTTATATGATGCATCTAACCAGACCATGAACACGATCGCAAGCAACATCTGTAATAATTTTGCAGGAAAAGGATTTACTAACCGTGGTGTAAAGTACAGTTCGGGATACCATGATCTGAATGCATCTAATATGCCTGGCATGATCGTAGAGACATTATTTTGCACCGGCACAGATGATGTAGCACGGTATCGTAGTTTAGGCACAAAAGGAATTGCGGAGCCGATTGCAAAGGCAATCGACAGTAGAGCGTCTGCATGCAGCGAACAAAAAAATAACCAGAATACAGGAATCGAACAGGAAGGAGAAGAAGAGATGAAATGTTTATTTACAGTAGAGGGAAAAGGTGCAGTGTATTATTTTGACGGTCAAAAAGTAATAACATTGGGTCATCCAGACGAATTAAAAATCATCCAGCAGATTTACAAGGACAACAATGGTAAGGACATGCCGTGTTACAAGTGGAGTCCTAAAGCGCCATGGTATGCAAGGCTCATGTCGGTAATTTACAGTAAAGAGACCACATCTATCTAATAAAAATCCCCTCGGAGATTAGCTCTCTGAGGGGAAAGCTTTACAATTGTTAGATAAATTCTCTGGATGTATTTACATATCCGGGAAAATGTGGTATTGTAAAGATGTCCAATACAGATGATGCTCTGTATTGTGGAAACTGAGCAAATCACAGTTTCGCGGATTGAAATATTAGAAGTAGCTTTAAATAGCTAAAAGATAGGGATAGGCTTAATGCTTATCCTTTTCTTTTTATCTGATCAATTCCCGTACATCGCATTCCAGCGCATCTGCCAGAGCAATTGCGTTCCTGAGCATCATTTTTCCGGTATCGTACTCTCCGTACTCGTATTTCTGTATCTGCCGAATGTTAATACCAGTCTTATTGGCAAGTTCTTGTTGCGTTAGCCCTGTAGCCTTTCTTAATCTTTGCACGCTGCTTAAATGTTCCCTCATTCTATTCACCCCTCTTTCTCCCATCACTATAGCAATCATAAAAACTATCTACTAATTCGGCAATCTCTTCCGGTGATAACTTATCGGTGATTTCTTGCGGCACTCTATTATAATTTTCGGCAAACGTACAACCGTATTTTCCGATTTTAGATAATTTCTTAACCATTTCCAGCTTATACATGCGTCCAAGCTCTTCAGTTGTAATTTCCCCAGATTTAACTGCCTCCCTTCCTTCTCTCGTTAAAATCTTCATTGCTTCTTCTTTTTTAATTGTTCCGATTCCATTGATTTTCATTTTTCTACCTCTTTCTCCCCGTAGCCGATAGGTCAGCATATACATCACTTGCGTCTTGCTACAATGTCTTTCTTGTAATTATTTTCCGTAAACTTCACTTAAAATTCTTCTGCACATTGTATTGCGTTCGTGTTTAAGATCAAACATAAGTCTCTGGTAGTATTTCATGTAAGCTGTTTCATTGTTCCACTTCAGCAGATCAATTACGAGTCCGGCATCAGATTCGGAAAGGATTCTGTTGTATTCTTCCTTGCGAGATTCCCACATGCTCACGCTTTCCGGATATTTTGCCTTGCACTCTGCGATCAGAGCATCAAACTGCTCGTTCATTTTTTTGATCAGATCGTTTGCAAAACTGATCTGTTTCTCTGTTCCTGTCATTTTTGTTCCTCCCATTTTCGCTTCTTTCCATGCTTTCTTTAAAGCTTCGGAGATTCCGAAGGATGTTTTCTTTACCAGTTCCCATGCTCTTTTCATAATTTTTGATAAGTTGTATTTTTTCATTTTTCGTATCTCCTTTGCTTTATCTTATGGCCTTATTATACGTCTTATAAGGCGTAAAGTCAATAGGAAAATGAAAAGTTTTTAAAATATTTTTATGATATAATGGAATAAATGGAGGGGATAGATATGGAATATCAAATCTACGAATCTTACGATACGTTTTTACTATATCAAGAGTTTTTGGAGATACCCGGTAATACTTTTAAATTCCGGCTGCCAGAAGGGATGATCCTGACAACCGAAATGATGCACACCTTTTTACGGGCGGCGTATATGAGTGTTGGACGGATGGAGTTGCCGTCCTGAGAATATTGTATCATTTGCTTTGTACTAAGTATACATCCCCAAATCCTGTGACGAGTTCCAGTTCAATGCCCTCTTGCCGGAAATAATCTTTTTCAATGGCAACATACATAGGGGCATAGAAAATCGAGTGTGCAACTTCATTTAAGGTGAGTTTTGTCAATTCCTCTTTGGAAGAATCCGGATTGCCGCCGGTCGGGGTACTGTTGTTTGAAGAGTGGCATCCCGTAAGCAGGATCATGGATGCGGCAAGAAGAAATGTGAGAATTCTTTTTTTCATAAGCACTCCATAGTTTTTAAAGATGTTACTAAAAGTATATGCCGGAAAAAAAGAAGCGTGAAAAAAACCGGTCTGAATGAAATCAGACCGGCATAAAATTATAATTTAAAATTAGTAGTTATCGTGATCCTCTTCGAATGGATCATCATAATCATCAAAGTCTTCGTCTTCCTCAGTGTCACGTCTGGACAAGATCGTCAGGATCAGGAAGATCACTGCAAGTACAACACATGCGATCGCACTGTATAAGAGCATCTTGTCATCACCATGTTTCAGGAAACCGATCACGCTGCATCCGATATAAAAGAGCATCGGGAGCAGGAATGCAAAAATCGTATTGCTCTTCTGAAGAATGAGAAGAAGCAGTCCGGAGATCAGCATGCAAAGTGCCATGATGACATAGAAAGTACCAATGTTGGAATTACTTCCGGAGGTAATGCTGTCCAGTCCGCTGATCACTCCTTTGTATGTAAAGAAACCAAACGCTACGATAGAAAGAAGTCCGAAAATCACACGGAGTACCCGGAATCTTGGAGTGATGTAATCATCCTCATATTCTTCCTCGTCTTCGATTTCTTCCGGTTCTTCTACTGGCTTCGGCGCCGGCTTGCGTTTGTGTACAGACTTTCTGTCCGGATCAGATGCAAGCATATCCTCGTAACTTTTTTTCACTGCACGTTCACGTTTTGCACGTACTTTTTCAGAAGGAATATTACCGTAACGCTGCCCTTCTTCGGAAGGTTCCTGTTTGAATTCTTCCGGAACAGAAATCACTCTTGTTTTTGAATCTGCAGGAGCCGGGCGTTTTTTCTTAGGTACAGCATCAGAAGCTTCGGAATCAGGACGTTTTTTCCGAGGCGCTTCTTCAGAATGATCAGAGACCGGACGTTTCTTTTTCGGTCTTTCGGAATGCTCAGAAACAGGTCTTTCGGAAGCTGGACGCTTCTTTTTCTGTACAGGCTGTTTTGGCTCGTCTGTGTGCTCAGCGATTTTCTTTTGTTCTGTTGCTTTTGTTTCTTCTGTTTTTTCTACAGGTGCTTTTGGCGCCTCCTGCTTTGGAGCTGCTTCTGTATGTTTTGCTACAGAAGCAGCCGGTTTAGGAGCCGATTTTTTTGCACGTTGTTTGTCAAGATTCCATTGTTTTTTGCAGTCTTTGCAGATTGCGTATTCGTTTAAAACCGAATTGCCATTTTCATCAACCCCTACTTGCTTTTTCTGTAAAATGACATCCTTTCCACATTTTGGGCATTTCATTATTTATATCTCTCCTTTGTATCACTTGTTGTGACTCGTTTTACCTACGATAAAGACATTATAGCATTTTGTTTGACGAAGAACAACGTTTTTTGTCAAATTATCGTGATTGGAGAGTGGGTGTGTTACTGAACAGTAACCGGGTGTGCTCCCTCTATGATTTTGGTTTGACGAGTGGAGTCTGATATTGATAAACATCATTGTAGGCATCAAGCTCGTCCTCGGATTCGGGCAGCGCCGGGATCAGTCCGGTGCAGTCTGTGGAGGAAGCGGCATTTTTTAAATAATCATAATGGTCAATCAGTTCTTGATTTTTTTTCATTTCTTTTTGTGTTTCTTTATCCAAAATTATCACCTCGGATTTAGTGTATCCATGATGAAAAATTGTATTCAGAACAAAATGTGGTATACTGAATAAAAAATCAAAAGAAATGGAGTGGATAAATTATGAGATTGATCGCAGATACACACGCACATACAATTGCAAGCGGACATGCATACAGTTCTTTGAAAGAAATGGCATATGCAGCATCAAAAAATGGACTGGAAGTATTATCTTTGACAGAACATGCACCTCAAATGCCGGGATCTTGTCAGGAGATTTATTTTCGGAATTTTAATGTGATCCCGCGCGAAATGCATGGTGTGAAACTGCTTCTTGGAACGGAGCTCAACATTATGAATCCGGACGGAGATCTGGATCTTTCAGAATCTCTCTGCAGAAATCTGGACATTGTGATCGCATCGATTCATTCTCCATGTTATGGACTTGATCATACCAGAGAAGAAAATACGAAAGCTTATACGGCAGTCATGAAAAAGCCGTATGTTGATATTATCGGGCATCCGGATGACGGCAGATTTCCGGTAGATTATGAAGTGCTGGTTCAAACTGCAAAGGAGACAAAGACGCTTTTGGAGATCAATAACAGTTCCTTAAGACCGGATGGATTCAGAAAAAATACCAGGGAAAATGTGCTGCAAATGTTAGAATTATGCAAACAATATGAAGTTTGTGTGACAACGGGAAGTGATGCTCACATTGACGTGGATGCTGGAAATTTCAGCTATATAAAGGAAGTTTTGGAATTTTGCAAGTTCCCGGAAGAGCTGGTGGTGACAACAGATTTTAATAAATTAAAGGAATTTTTGAATAATTATAAAGAATCGTAATATTTCTTTAAAAAATTGAAAATTGTCTGAATCTCTAAAATCTCTATAAAAAAGTGGACTTTAAAAATTTAGTGTGATAAAATGTAAAAGTAGTGACCTGACTGACAAAGGAGAGGTAAGAGATGAGTAAAAAAATCAGAACAGAAGCAGTAGATTACCTGTTTGATGCAATCTTGAGTCTGAAGGACAAAGAGGAGTGTTATACATTCTTTGAAGATATTTGTACCATCAATGAATTGCTCTCACTTTCCCAGAGATTTGAAGTGGCAAAGATGTTAAGAGAGCAGAAGACATATCTGGAGATTGCAGAGAAGACAGGCGCATCCACAGCAACGATCAGTCGTGTGAACCGGTCATTGAATTATGGAAATGACGGATACGATATGGTGTTTGAGCGGATGGAAAAATAAAAGATGTGAAGAAATAAAAATGCCCGGCCAGTATAGCCGGGTATTTTTATTTCTTATGGGAAGAATCTTCGCTGGAAAACGTATCGATTAGTTTTTCAATCATCATTTTTTTTACGTATACGTCAAAACTCAGGCTGCAGATAAATGCCAGAATCTGAAAAGTATCTTTGCTGGTATCAGGAATCTCGGAAAATGTCTCTCCGGCAGTCTCCCAGGCAGAAGAAATATTTTCTTTGAGCGGTTCAAGCTGGCCTTTGCACATGGTGCAGATCTGCTGGTACATATCTGCAAGGCTGGAAGTATCCTTGTCAGAATCCTGACCAAAGCCGGCATCTGTCATCGGCTTTAACAGTGTCTCGATATCCTTGATGGAAAGAATACTTTTAAAATAGTAAATAAAAATCAGAAGGAGCAGATGATCCTTGGAATATTTCTTCTTAACAGGCGGCGGAAGCAGATTGTTCTTCGCGTAATTGTTGATCATGGTCTTGGTCAGAATCTTGTCATCTGCGTAGCGCTTGGTTGAAGAAAGCTGAGTATCCATAAATGTGGTCACCTGATCCATATATAAGTCGATATTCGGAATATCCTCGGGATGAATGTAGTCGATCCGGGACAGACTTTCCAGTATGCTGTTTAAAATATCATTTGTATCAATTGTCATATAATCACCTCGATGTACTTATTATATAGTAATGAAAACCAGATAGTCAAGCAGTATTTATTATTGATATATGATCATAACGAGAGTAAACTAAAAGAAAAACGGGAGGATTTCAGATGTTGAAAGCAGAACTCAGTCGATTTAAGGTAAAAGAAGGAAAATCCGGGAAAGTAGATGAATGGATGGCCTTTCTGAATGACCATATGGAAGATACACTTCTTACATTAGAGAATGAAAAAATGTTTGTAGAATCGATTCACCGGGAAGTGGTCAACGGAACAGAATTTCTGTATTGGTACTCTGTACAGGGAGAAGGCGGTACAGAGGTGTACGATTCAGAAAGCTATATCGATATCAGGCATCTGGAATATTGGGATGAATGTATCGATGATGATTATAAAGATAATGATATTCCGGCAGAAGTAGTGATGATCCCAAATAAGATCAGAGATGTTATGAAGTGAATACAGTCATTAAAATCCCGCTGTTTTGTAAGGAAATGGCGGAGATTTTTTATCTGTTTCCATAATATAGTTGACTTGAACGAAACTATGTTCGATAATAGAATCATGACAATTAAAGGAGATCAATTATGAGCATTTATGATACACTGAACGAACAGCAGAGGGAGGCGGTCTACTGCACGGATGGTCCGCTTCTGATCCTTGCGGGAGCGGGATCGGGAAAGACGAGAGTGCTGACGCACAGGATTGCATATTTAATAGAAGAAAAGGGGGTGAATCCATGGAATATCCTGGCGATCACGTTTACGAACAAGGCGGCCGGGGAGATGCGGGAGCGTGTGGATAATCTGGTGGGATTTGGATCAGAGAGTATCTGGGTGAGCACGTTTCACTCGACTTGTGTACGGATTTTGAGAAGACATATTGACCGCCTGGGGTATGATACGAATTTTACAATCTACGATACGGATGATCAGAAGACATTGATGAAAGATGTCTGTAAGCTGGTGGAGATCGATACGAAAGTATATAAGGAGAGAAATCTTTTAGCGGCGATTTCCTCAGCAAAAAATGAGATGATTTCCGCACAGGAGTATGCGCTGAATGCGCAGGGGGACTTTGGAAAAGAGAAGATCGCCAAGGTATATCAGGAGTATGAAAAGCAGATGCATGCCAATAATGCACTGGATTTTGACGACCTGCTCGTGAAGACGGTGCAAATGTTTGAGACTCAGCCGGATGTGCTGGAGAATTATCAGGAGCGGTTTCGTTATATTATGGTGGATGAGTATCAGGATACAAATACCGTGCAGTTCCAGCTGGTGAGTCTGCTGGCGGGCAAATACAGAGATCTCTGTGTGGTCGGTGATGATGATCAGTCCATTTATAAATTCCGGGGAGCCAATATTAAAAATATTTTGAATTTTGAACAGGAATTTCCCGATGCGACAGTCATCAAACTGGAGCAGAATTATCGTTCTACAGGCAATATCCTGGATGCTGCAAATGCAGTGATCAGCAACAATGTGGGTAGAAAGGACAAGCAGCTTTGGACAGATAATGGAGAAGGAGAGAAGATTAAGTTCTGCCAGTTTGATACCGGATATGATGAAGCAGAATATATTGCAGATGACATTGAAAGGGAAGTCAGAAACGGGGCATCTTACAATGATCATGCGATTTTATACCGGACTAACGCGCAGTCCCGTCTGTTTGAGGAACGGTTTGTGGTACAGAATATTCCATATAAGATTGTCGGCGGTGTGAATTTCTATGCGAGAAGAGAAATCAAGGATGTGCTTGCATATCTGAAGACCATCGACAATGGAAAAGATGATCTGGCAGTCAGAAGGATCATCAATGTACCGAAGCGAGGCATTGGCCTGACTACGATCAATCGAATTCAGGAGTCAGCGGCGTCCAGAGGAATCGGATTCTATGATGCTCTTTTAGGGCTGGATCTGATACCGGGGGTGGCAAGAGGTGCTGCAAAGCTGGAAGGATTTGTGGCATTGATCGAGTACTTTAAGGGAGTGGCAGAAACCTTAAGTCTGTCGGATCTTTTGCAGGAAGTAATCGATAAGACGGGATACATAGAGAGTCTGGAAGCAGAAGGAAAAGAAGAGTCAGAGACAAGAATTGAAAATATCGACGAGCTTCGAAGCAAGGTTGCGGTTTATGAAGAATCCTGTCTGGATCAGGATGAAAAACCGACACTTAGCGGATTTTTGGAAGAAGTCGCATTGGTGGCAGACATTGACAGTCTGGATGAGGAACAGGATTATGTAGTTTTAATGACACTGCACAGTGCAAAAGGTCTGGAATTTCCACATGTGTATCTGGCAGGAATGGAAGACGGACTGTTTCCAAGTTATATGACAGTTACATCAGATGACAGGGAGGATATGGAAGAAGAGCGGCGCCTCTGCTATGTGGGAATCACAAGAGCAGAGCAGAAGTTGACCATGACCAGTGCTATGCGGCGGATGGTGCGGGGAGAGACACAGTACAATAAAGTGTCCCGGTTTATGAAAGAAATTCCATTGGAACTGCTTGACAATGGCAACCGTTCTTCGAAAATGTTTGAAGAAAGACAGGAGATTCCGAAACAGACTGCGTATACGCAGGCAAAACAGACCTTTAAGGCAAAGGCATTTTCTGCGGCTGCGCCAAAACAGTTTGCAGTCAGCAAAGAAAAGGGGCTGGATTATGGTGTGGGTGACCGTGTCCGGCACATGAAATTTGGAGAAGGAACCGTGACACAGATTACGGAAGGCGGCAGAGATTTTGAGGTAACCGTAGAGTTTGACACCGCCGGAGTGAAAAAAATGTTTGCCGGATTTGCCCGTTTGGTAAAATTATAGAAATTATGTGAATTTGGCATAAATCAGTAGTAATCTGAAAATGATAGTGTTATAATAATGAAAAGCAAACCTGTACGGCGGCAAGGAGAAAGGACGTGAATATATGAGTAAAGTTGAGGAATTGATCGCAGAGTCAAAACTGAATGAATTACTGAAAAAGAAAGATGATGAAAAAGTGAAAAAGACAGTCATCTGGGTATTGGCGATTGTAGGTGCTGTTGCAGCAGTGGCAGCGATCGCATATGCGGTATATTGCTTCTTTACACCGGATTATCTGGAAGATTTCGAAGAAGATTTTGATGATGATTTCGATGATTATTTCAGTGAGGAAGATCAGGTTTAATCAGAACGAAAAGAGAACAGAAGACAGGATGTGGTCGGAATACACTGCACCCTGTCTCTTTTTTCGTCAGGAAGTATTACAAAAACAAAGAAAAGATAAGGATAAAAGAGAATGAAAAAAGGACAAGTATTAGAAGGAACGATAGAAAAAGTGGAGTTTCCCAATAAAGGAGTTGTCACAGTTGCAGAAGAAGGCAAATCTGTGATCGTAAAGAACGGGATTCCGGGACAGAAGGTAAAATTCTGTGTGAATAAGTTTAAGCGAGGAAATGCAGAGGGGCGCCTGTTGGAAGTGCTGGAGAAATCTCCGCTGGAAACAAGAAAACCGGTGTGCAGCATTTTCCCGGTATGCGGAGGGTGTATGTACCAGACCATGTCTTATGAAGCACAGATGGACATGAAGGCAGAACAGGTGAAAAACATTCTGAATGAAGCAGTGAACGGTGAATATCTTTTTGAAGGAGTGAAGGCAAGTCCGAAAGAATTTGCATACCGCAATAAGATGGAGTTCTCGTTCGGCGACGAGTATAAGGACGGGTCTCTGACATTGGGACTGCATAAAAAAGGCAGCACGTATGATGTGCTGACAGCGTCAGACTGCAAGCTGGTACATGATGACATGACAAAAATCTTAAATTGTGTGCTGGAATATTTTAAGGAGCGAAATGTCAGCTATTATAAGAAAATGCAGCATACAGGCTATCTGCGTCATTTGCTGCTTCGGAGAGGTGACCGCACAGGAGAAATCCTGGTCAATCTGGTTACAACTACACAGGAAGAACACGATATGTCTCCATTAAAAGAGGCACTCCTTAATTTGGAACTGGAAGGGAAAATCGTGGGATTTCTTCATATTTTAAATGATTCTCTTTCTGATGTGGTTCAGAGTGATGAGACCAGAATCATTTACGGGCAGGACTATTTTTATGAGAAGCTGTTGAATTTGGAATTCAAGATCACGCCGTTTTCTTTCTTTCAACCAAATTCAAGAGGGGCGGAAGTGCTTTACAGTACAGTTCGTGATTATATCGGAGATATCAACGATATGACAGTGTTCGATTTGTTCAGCGGAACTGGGACGATCGCGCAGGTGCTGGCGCCGGTGGCAAAACAGGTGATCGGTGTGGAGATTATCGAGGAAGCTGTGGAGGCAGCCAAAGAAAATGCTGCACACAACGGACTTTCCAACTGTAAATTTATTGCCGGGGACGTATTTAAAGTGTTGGATGAGATTGAGGAAAAACCGGATGTGATCGTCCTGGATCCGCCAAGAGACGGGATTCATCCAAAGGCTTTGCCGAAAATCCTGGATTACGGAGTGGACAAGATTGTCTACATTTCCTGTAAAGTGACCAGTCTGGCACGGGATCTGGAGATGATACAGGCAAGAGGATATGAGGTTGTGAAGAGTGTGGCGGTGGATCAGTTTTGTCAGACGGTGCATGTGGAAACGGTGTGTCTTTTACAACGTAAATAGGCGGTTTTATAGGCTTTAAGGCGTGAGGTTCAGCCTATTTGCCACCTATTTGCCACCCACAGAAATAAAATGAACAGAAAATGAAGAAAAACGGTTGAACACTCTGAACTAATCGGAATGTTCAACCGCTTTTTTAGTTATGCCTATAATGACTGTTCAAATACGTCAACAGCAGCATACTGCATCACTGTTGTATTGAAAGTATAAGTCTGTAATGTCGTTTTTATATCCTTGTGTCCTAATCGTTCCATAACGGTTTTTGGATTCACCCCACCTTCTGCCAGTATCGTACCATGTGTATGACGCAAGCAATGAGCATGGAATAATACGTTTCCAAGTTCATAGTGAATTACCCTTGCACAATATTTGAAAGAATCCGGAGTCAAGAGGACACCGTTATCTTTCACACACAGGGGTATGATTTCTTTGTACGGAACTGTGACATCAGCTCTGATTTGAGTGATTGAACTATCCGGCAGCAGGTAAGTTTTCATATACTGACCGCCGTACTTCATCTGATTTATTTTTCTTTGCTTAATCGTATTTTTCAACACCTGTTCTAAGGTTTTCCCCATTTTAATGGTACGGTAGGAATCATATTTTGGTGGTTTAACAAACCACGTCTTTTCAATTTTCACTAACTGCCCTTTAATGTGGAGTTCATGCTCTTTAAAATTCACATCTTCATTTAAGTCAAGGGCGAAAGTTTCGCCGATACGTGTACCAATATGGTATGGGACAACAAAAGATGGGTAAAAATGATTATCAACAGGAAAGCGTTGTAGGATTCTGTCAAATTCTTCTTTGGGGCAAACATATTCAGCGTGAGCCTTTGCATCAACGTCTATCGGCATTTTTCCAACTTTGACCGGGATGCAAGGATTGGATTGAATGTATTTTAGGGGCAATATTGCATAGTTTAATGCACCTTGTAAGCAGGTCAATGTGTTCTTGATCATGCTTTTAGAAAGTCCTTTTAATTTCATATCATCAACCCATTCCTGAACTTTATCAGGTGCATATTGGAAACTGCTTAATTTGTAGATACCAAAAGCAGGTTTCAGATGCAGTCTGATCTTGGATTCATATTCCCGGTATGTATTATAACTATACCCATGATCAATGTTTTTCTTAATAGCATTTTCTAACCAGTAATCAAGATAGTCTGCAACGCTGATTTCTTTAGGTGAAAATGTTCTGCCGGAATTTTTGTATTCTGCAATTGCTGCTGCCCTTGCGTCTAATGCTTCCTTTTGGGTACGGAATCCACTCTTTTCAACCTTATTTCTTTCACCGTTTATTTTTGCGGTATCAAAATAATAAGACCACGTTTTACCTCTTTTTCTTACACCTTCTGCCATAATATCATTCCTTTCTTCATTGAAAATTCAGGAATGAAATGGTATAATGGTACTTGCATAGTCCAAATCATTTCATTCCTTTGGTTTGGTTATCACAGACCCCTGACTGCTGCAACAGTTGGGGGTTATTTTTATGAGTTACACTTAACTACGGTTAAAACTACGGTTAAAATCCTTTATTTATGCGGTGTTTACTGTTGACTACGGTTAATAGTGAGTTCTTTATATTTTTACTTTTATTGATTTATAGTATAGTGTAAAAAAGTAAAAATATAAGAATATAGAATTTAAGTGTAACCGTAGTTAAGCACCTACAAAGTTATTTTATCAGGAAGTTTTTGCCCCTCTTGTTTTGGTAATAACTCATTTAAGCGTTTCTGAAATTTGAAGTAGTTTATGTTTCCTTTTTCTTGTAAAGTTATTACTTTTTCTTCACCGTCTGAAATATAATTGATGATATACATGGTCTTAATTTTCTTTTTTTCACCTGCTGACATTGCACCAACGATAGCCCCGGCATTTCCAAACAGTATACCACCAACAACAGCCCTGCCTATTTTGGATTGTTGTTCGATTTCTTCAACATTGACAAGCTTTGCGTTAGTTATTTTGTTCAGCGGTAGTTCAATGATTGAACTGTCTTTTGATGCGAATAATTCAAACCGTAGATGAAGGTTTTCTTCATCAAGAAACATATTACACGGGACATTTTCTTTGAATCCCGGAAGCCCATTATAGTGATACATTATCAATTTTATTTGTTTTGCTTTTCCGAATAATCCCATATCATTACTCCTTTTTAACTACTATACTTCAAAATCAAGCTGAATAATATTGTTCTGTTTTTGGGTAATATGGTAAATTATGCCATTTTTTGATCGTCCCTTTTTACAGGGTTAGTATATTTTGATAACTGAACCATATCTGAAAGTTCTTCAATAGCTTTTGATTTACCTACACCGTTTAATTTTGAAAAAAGTTCAATGAGTTTATAGGCATCTGAACCATAATGTTTTGATATGACTTCATATACTGAACATTTTTCTTCAAGTTTTTTTCTATCGTACTCCATAGGCACATCTTCTCCCATAAGCCAACTTTCATTTATCTTTAGGGTTTCTGCTAAGATGTATAAACCCTCACCAGTTGGTTTATATTTTCCGTTTACCCACTGACTTATACGACCTTTAGAAAACCCTGTTTTTTCAGCAAGTTCTACTTGTTTCATATCTCTAAGTTCTAACGCTTGTTTTAATCGGTTTTGAAATGTGTCAGGCATACTTAGTAACTCCTTTCTATATTATTTATGCCTATATTATAAAACAAAGTTAAGTGTTTTTCAATCAAACTTGAAAAAAAGTTAAGAAAACTTAAAAAAACTATTGACAGAATAGAAGTTAAGAGGTAAGATATAGACAAGTTAAGAGTTCTTAACAAAAAACTCAACAGAATAAAGAAAGCAGGAAATACCGGGTAAGCTGATGGGGCTGCACACAAGTAACATGGTAGTTATGCTGACGGATATCAGACAGAGTGTGTGAAGAAGTATGTAACCCGGTAAAGTAGTTGAAGAAAGCATGAACATCAGGGCAAGAAAGCAAAGTGTTCACCACTATTGGAAGAAAGTTGAACAGGTTGAACCAATCAACACTTTACCCCTAATTAAGAAGTTGTTAAGCGGAAGAATCAACCGAGCGAGAGGACACAGCACTTTATTCTGAACAGCATTTTTTCAAAGTCAGGGGACAGTTCCATCCACTGTACCCTGACCACTCCAAACCTGTTGCAGCAGGTAACCAAACCAAAGGAATGAAAGGAAGGTTTTGACTATGAATTTAATGAACTACGGTTACAAAGAGGAAAAAATAAAGGTAAGAAAAATGTCAATAGCTGAATTAAGGCTTGGTATTGTTCAGGAACTTCTTAAGAAGAATTACAGATATGTGAATATCAGACTGGTTAATACAACTTGTGGTGAGGTAGATTCATTTAGATCAACAGAAGATTTTCTTATGGCAAGTTACAATGAATGTTATGAGATCGAATTAGTTTCAGTAAAAGAAGTTCTGTATTATGAAGAATCAGAAAGGTGTTCAAAGATCAGAGTTATTATCTTGATCAGGGATTTAATAGAGGGGTAATGAGGTGGAAAAAGAAATTAAAATTAAGATTGTTGATATTTGGAGTACTGTATATACAACTTGTTTGAAAGGTCATCTTAAGCAAGTTGGGAACATAAACGGTAAGCCCGTATATACGACAGAAATGCGTGGTGGTCTTTATATGTTAACAGATAGTAGATATGGACAGGAGTATTACATTTAGTCGAAACGGTCAGCAATGACCGTCATGCAAGGGTGACCACCTTGTATCTGATGATGACAGGTCAAATAAGATAGCAGTTCTTTTATAAGTGTTGTCTGTTATGTGATGGTTGACAAGTTTTGTTCAGTTTTAAGGTGAAACTGTTCAGCGGTTCGTGGGTCACACGCTTTAAAAATCCCATTGCAGGACAGCAAGTTTACAGGTTTTAGTGTGAAATCTGATACGGGTTTTCAGGGTGATTCCCGGAATATAAAAAACCATTCTATAACAGGCAACATTTATAAAAGGGCTGCTGATCAGAAAGGAAGGTGAAAAAGTGACATTAGAACAATATTTGAAAACTGTTCTTGGGGAAAAGAAATATTCTAAATTACAGTCTGCTGTTACGAATAATCAACTAATTTTGGTCACAGGGCAACAGCAGACTGGGAAAACGACATTGACAAATTTGCTAAATTCAGCAGGGTATCATGCAGTAGAAGATTTTGACGTGTGTGAAATTATGTTAGAAAAACCGATTGATCGCATGATACCTGATTTTGCAAAAACTATTTCAGTAAAGCAGGAGAACGCTTAGAAATGTTAAATATCCAGTTGGTGTCATTTGGATTTTTAACTTTGAAACCATGTTCTAACATGATATTTTTGAAATCGTCATTGTCAATGTAAAAACCACAATCATCCCTTTCAAAGATGTGTTTCAAACCATAAGATGTTTTTCTATCATTAAAGGTTTTTGTGGGTATTAGATTGACGGTGATCCAGTCATACAAAATATCATGTTCCTGTTTAGTTAAACTCATATAATCACCCCTTTCTTACAGGTGATTATATCATAACAAAGGAGTGTGAGATAGATGAAAAGAGTGATTGCAGGTTGTATTGATTTGACTTTAGAATTTGATTCAGTAGATGAATATAATAAATATGCTAATGACATTAAGGCAAAGCATCAGACATTCAATATTCTGAAATATAAAGAATTGCCAGGTGGTAGGATCAGGGTGAGGATTCAGCGTCAATACAATAACAGTCCATTCCCGACAACAATGGAAGGTGGTGAAAAATAGTGGCATTTGATTTTTCAAAATTAAGAGGAAAGATCAAGGAAGTATTTGGTACACAAGAAAAGTTCGCTAAGGCTATGGGGATGTCAAGTGTGTCCTTGTCTGCAAAATTAAACAATACTGTTGATTTTACCATGTCTGAAATGAATAAGGCTTGTGAACTTCTTTCAATACCAACTGAATTTATACCAATCTATTTTTTTACGAAAAAAGTTAAGAGTTCTTAACTAAAAGAAAGGAATGATGAAATTATGACATTCAGTGAAAAACTGAAACAGGCTATGCAGGAACTACATCTGAATCAACGTCAGGTGTGCGGTATGACCGGAAAAAGTAAAGGTTCTGTCAGTCAGTACCTTTCCGGGAAACAGATACCGTCAGAAGATGTTCAGGCTGCTATTGCAGTAGCACTTGGACTTGAAGAAAACTATTTTTCCAAAGAAGAGGAAGCGGTTGTTGTTCTTCCGACTAAAGAAGTAAGAAATGGTGTAATTCCAAGACTTGATGTAGAAGATGCAGCAAAACTTTTACAGATGAATCACAACACCGTCAGAAAAGGGTTGCAACAAGGTGTTTTCCCTTGGGGGTACGGTATTCATACATCTGAAAACAGATGGGTGTACTTCATAAACGCAAGACGTTTTGCAGAGATTGAAGGGGTGGTGATCTGATGCCAAAGATTCAATACAAAGAAATCAATTTCAGACCTAAAAGTCTTGAACTGATCGGACTGGTAAATCAGGTAATCAATGAGTACAAAGCACAAGGATATGGATTGACACTTAGACAGGCATATTACCAGTTGGTAGCACGTGGCTACATTCCAAACAATGAACGCAGTTATAAGAACATAGGTAATCTGATCAATGACGGTAGACTTGCAGGTCTGATTGACTGGACAGCAATCACAGACCGGACAAGAAACCTTAGGGGAAATAGTCATTGGAGTAATCCATCTGATGTGATCGCTTCCGCAAAGTATTCTTATTTGCTGAATAAGTGGAAAGGTCAACCGAACTATGTTGAAGTGTGGGTTGAAAAAGATGCACTTGTAGATATTGTAGGACAGGCTTGCAGACCACTTGACACACCGTATTTTTCATGTAGGGGCTACACTTCCCAGTCAGAAATGTGGAGTGCTGCACAGCGGTTTATTCGTCAGGGTGACAGGGAAAACAGAATCATCATTCATTTGGGTGACCATGACCCTAGCGGTATTGATATGACAAGGGATATTCAGGAACGGTTGACAATGTTTGGTGCAAATGTCCATGTGAAACGAGTAGCGTTGACAATGGAACAGATCGAAACATACAATCCACCACCTAACCCGGCAAAGATGACAGATTCAAGGTGTTGGAAATATATAGAAAATTTTGGTTATGAATCGTGGGAACTGGATGCACTTGAACCCAAAATGTTGACAAATTTAATTACAGAGCAGGTAACTATGTACCGGGATGATGAAATATATCAGGCGGTTTGTGACCGGGAAGATAGAGAAAAAGAAGAATTGCAGATGCTGGTTGACAGCTATGATGAAGCAATCAACTACTTGAAATCGTGGGAGGTTTAGAAAATGGGTGAAGTAAGAGGATATAAAGTTTTCAATCCTGATTGGACTTGTAGAGGTTTTCAGTATGAGGTTGGAAAAATTTTTGAAGAAAATGTTGAGCCAAGTTGTTGTGATAGAGGATTTCACTTTTGTGAAAAAGCATCCGACTGTTTCAGCTATTATCCGTTCAATTCAGAAAATAAAGTTGCTGAAATTATTGCACTTGGTGATGTGGATTCAGACGAAACAAAATCTTGTACTAATAAAATTCAGATTGTGCGTGAAATTCCTTGGGATGAAGTGTTGCGTATTGTAAATACTGGAAAAGATTGCACAGGACTCTGCAACACCGGGAACAGGAACACCGGGAACAGGAACACCGGGAACAGGAACACCGGGAACAGGAACACCGGGA
>OGYU01000723.1_pt1 | contig 25939 bp, 18 predicted proteins | sample 1576581 | NCBI WGS metagenome assembly OGYU01 (sample SAMEA3541547, study PRJEB24748) | human gut metagenome | biome: human gut; feature: human-associated habitat; material: faeces | place: China | collected 2012 | reverse complement strand
GATAATCGCGAAGGACCTCAGGATTGATTTCAGGTGATACCAAGGCCGGTTTATAGAACCCAATAGCCGTATAGAGCATAGCGCTCCAGTGATAGCGATATCGCTCGGCACCGTATGGCATCAAAATGGCATCTACGTCTAGTAAAGCGTTATCCCAATCGGAACCGATAAGGTTCGCATGTAGGAATGAAAGCCCTGGCACGTTCTTGTATTCGTCAGCAATGGCATCGAATAGCTCGCCGTCCTCAGGTTTTGCCGTTGCCCCTTGTACCAAGAGTTCTACTGGACCTGTAAAGGTAGCTGTTTTAAAAGCATCCAATAGAGGAATAATATTTTTTTCCTTGCGGAATTGACCGAAAAAGCCAAGACGTAGCGGCGTATGTGTAGAGAAGGTTGGTGTTTCACCCGTCGATGGCGTAAACACAGGAGGCAAAATAGGACGTACGCGCGGTAAATCACTGCGTAGCATATCATCGCGCAAGGTAATGACATCTAGGTAAATATTTGGATATCGATTGGCCCGTTCCGCTTGTTTCAAGAACCGTACGTTTTCACCCTTGCCAATGCCATGGAAAATAAAGTGAACTGGTACCTTTGCATGTTTTAAAGGCGTATCCAATAGTGCTTTTATATAGCGATACGTGGAGGTAGGAATAATCAAAGCATCACAATGATGTTCCTCTAATTTCTTGGCAGCCGAAGTAAACCATGCGCGGCGACGGCGTTCGCGTAATATAGATAAGAACGGCTTTTTCCATTTCGATGCACCTGCATAGGTCACTACCTCTCCGCCTTCAAGATAGATAACGTCAACGCCATAATCAACCTTAAAGGTAAAGTTCTCCGGCACCATCAATACCGGTTCATGACCTTGGCGTTTTAATTCATTGATGATCATGCGGTCAAATTCCACCTCATGACCGGCGGGCATAATGATGCTTTCCAAAATGGCTACGCGCATTGTGGTCCTTCCTTTCTCTACTAACACTCATCTGTTATCTAGAATCTATTATCTAGATCTGTTATAGTTTCCCATTGGATTTCAATAAATAATATAGCTTTACGTACTTAATCATGGTATAGAAATAATGGTTCACGGATAGGATAAATCCCATTTTTCCATCTAAAAAACCTCTATCTAAAATGTACACCTTGAAAAAAGCCCAGCTTGGACGGATAAGAATATCCTTTACAAAGGAACAGGATTTTCCGTTTTCCTTATATTTCTTAGCCGCCAATGTCGTATAATTATTGAATTTATTGAAATACTGATGCCAATTATCGTAAGTATAATGATACATTTTGCCATGTAATTTAGCCTCAGGATAGGTGCTGGATATAGTTTCGTGTACAAAACCTTCTATATTCGTACCCTCTTTTGGCATAAATCGCAACACGTAATCAGGTCGCAACACACCATGAGTAGCCTTATTGTGATGGAACACATTAGACCGTTCAATCCAGTATGCTTTTTTCTCATTCTTAGCCAGTACATCTTGTACTTCTCGTTGTAATTCTGGCGAAATGCGTTCGTCTGCATCGAGGAAGAAAATCCATTCGGACCGAGCCTCTTCGACAGCAAAGCGTCGTTGTTGAGACCAATCGCCGTTCATAGCGTGATATACGACGCGAGCCCCCATGGATTCGGCAATCGCTACCGTTTTATCCGTGCTGCCATCATCGATAAGAAGTACCTCATCAGCAAATTGTGCAGATGCGATACAGTCTTTCATATGTTGTTCTTCATTTTTAGCCAAAATAATGACCGTAAGTGTTGCCATGTATGTCTCCCCTATTGTACATTAGCATAAAATTTCATCATCCACGCCGATAAGGAGCGCCAGTATTCTGCGTCCTGCGCGTGGTTATCGATTGGGCGGATGTATTCGGATGGTTCCGCCGTGTAGGTTTGATATTGTCCGTAATCGCCGAGCACATCCCCTAGCATGTCGCTTGTGATCCATTGGTATGGCGTTACATGCACATCCGGTTGTTCATCGAATGCGGATGGCACCGCTGCATAATATTCGAACCCTTTTGGCGCGATGGCCTCTATGATGGTTGGCATAATGCTTAGATGCGTGCCGATAGATGCAGGTAGTGATGTTTGTGAAAGCTCTGGGTGTTGCATATAAAATACGGTATTTCGAATTTCACGCATCGTATAATCCCGATGCAAGAAGGATGTATTATTAAATTCACCAAATAGATTGGAATGGTCACCCGTTACGATGAACAAACTATCTGGGAACTTCGCTTTCATAGCATCTACGAAATCAAAGATGGCCTTATCACAATATTTGTAGGTTGCTAAGCCCTTATTGCCATCCTTTCGATTTAAAATATCATCGCCAACGCCAGGCAAATCGTGGCGTGCATCAAAATCAAGGTACTTATCTTCTAATTTATAGGGACCATGATTAGTCGTAGTATATACAAAATGGAATGTCGGTTCCTCCATAGCTACGATGCGTTTTGCCGCCTCTTCGAGAAATACGTGATCGTATACGCCAAGCCATGTTTGCGGTGCTTGAGGACCACAGAATTCGGTAGCATTTTCAATGCGGTCAAAGCCTTGAGCCTTGCCGTATTTCGTAAAGTTACCACTCGATGAGTTACCACCGTACCAGTAAATGGTTTGGTATCCTAATCGTTTTATCTGTGCTGCTAGAGCAGTTGGCAATGTATTATTCCAAAAAATTTCCTTTTCATTCAATTCCATGCCACTATCGTAGATACCGCTTATGAGGCTTGAAATAGAAGGTCGAGACACATTACCGGCTGGCAAGAAATTAGGTACACATGCCGTATGCACATCGGCCGCGAAATCACGCAATCCTGGACAGATATTAAAATTCATATACAACGGATCCATGGACCACTGAGGGATGCTTTCACCAACAATCAAAAAGATATGCTTAGGTTTAGCAATGCGAGCACCCTTTGCCACACGTTTAAAGGCATGCAATGGATTATCCAAGGTTTGCCAATCACGACACGGCATAAGATGATTTACATCCTCTACGAGTTCCTCATCGGATTTCATTTGCGCCGCCGTCAACGGCGTTTTGCGAACCAATTTGAGAGCCTCTAAATCGTCAATGGTGGCCTTTGCAAAAAAGATATCCTCCTTAACGATTGTTGGCACTACGTCCCATTCCGGTTTATTGCGGTGATTCAAGGTCCCACCATAATGAAGCCAGTAGTAAATCACCACATAGATTACCAAAAATCCAAAGGCACTAGCGCCAGCTGCGATATTGCTTTCAAAATGAGGATACGGAATGGACGGAATCGCAGACAATAATGTGCTAGCCCCATAGCTAATGGCCGCCACAGGAATGAATCCGGCGAGCACCCACCAACCCTTGTCTTGATTAAAGAAAATATCGATGAGGTTTTTCTTATCCGCATGCTTACCATAGTGCAACATGTAGTTATAGGTATCGTTAAAATGCTTGTAGAACTGCATCTTACCGGCAAAGGCAGCATATATAATGCAGCTCAACACCGTATTTAAAACGATGGCTGCCATCATGTAGTAATCTGGAAAAGCCAAGAACGGCAAGGTTCCAAGCACAAGCAAAATCAATAGCTGATAGGCGTTGATATCCATGCCCCACCAAAATCCAAAGGTAAAGCAAGTACGAATGATGTGTCCCTTGCCCTTTAGCGTTTCATATGGATGGTACACGCCGATAAAGATAGCCCTAAAGATAGCACAGAGTATAGGCATCCAGAGGAATAGTTTAATATTTTGTTGGAGGGATAAGAAAAATTGTTCACCCATGATAGTTCCTTTTGTAAGTTTTGTAAGTAAACAAACCCTATATATTCCCTGACAATATCGAGTTCATTTTGTTAATGATATAAATTAAAATATTCCACTATTGGATACTATCCCCATGTTTTAACCGCCAAGCCGTTAATTCTCGCATGGTTTTCATAGAATTAGCATATGCTTGCGGCATTTTCTCATCTTCTACATATATGCCAGTCTTATCCATCCACAAACGGTGATTGAATACGAACGGTCCTTGATTAAATAGACTCGGTACCATAGCCTCATAGGTTTGCCCTGTGCGTCCTACGAGTTCCGCCAAAGTCGGAATAATTTGAATGCTCATGCCGAATGCATCTTGTGAAAGCCATTCTTTTTTGATGCCTTGTCCATAGAAAATAATCGGAATCGTGGATGCTACCTTAGGACCTTCCTCATGAGCAAAGGTAAAGCGTTCGCTGTGATCACCAGTGATAACAAATAATGAAGTTGGATCAGATTGTTCCTCTTTGCTAATAAATTCACCCATCACATGGTCTGCATACCATATGTGGCCCATTTCGTTAATTTGCTTATCCGTATTGGCAATGGAATCTGGCAAGTTCTTACGAACCTTATCCGCATCATAGCCTTCCTTCGCTACATTCACACTATATGGAGGATGATTCGACGTAGTCATGATGACATTGATGATCTTTTCGCCACGATGTTTGTCCATGTATGCATTGATAGCCTTGAACATATCTCCATCGGCTACGCCCCAAGCATTTGTTTCGTTGCTCGGCATTTCAGATGCATCGTGGAATTCATCAAAACCTTGTTCTAATGCAAAGTTCTTAACATTTTGCCAAGTACTAAAACCGCCATACCAAAATACGGTCTTATAACCGAGTTTTTTCATAACCGGTCCAATACCGAGGCCATACGGTTCTTGTAACATACCTACGCTATAGTTTGGATACATCCCCGTATCCGGCATGCCCGTTAATAAACCAATAATGGCAGGCATCGTACCTGTTCCTTGAGCTAAGGCCATTTGCGTACCCATCGCCTGTGGACTAGCCGCGTACTTACGACCTTGCTCTACAAGATACGCACCAGGTTCGTTGAATTCAGCAAGGAATGGCCATAAACCATAGGATTCACCGAGAATGATATTAATAGATTGCGGTTGTTGTTGTAATCGCTCTGTTGTTATCGTTTTTGTGAAAGCTTCATCAAATCGTGTACTACCAGGATTACCGCCAATGGATTGTATTTTTTCATGTAACTCAGCAGGTGTTAAATGAATATCCTCTAATTCTGAAGTTCGTTTCGCAATAGATTTTACACGGTATAATGCTTGTGCATCGTCCAAAATCGTTTCATTTAACAGATTAGAATTAAGACGCGCTGCGCTTTCCCAGCTAATGGAATTCGTGTACCCAAAGGCTCCACCAAAGCGGAAAAATAAGAATAACACGCCAAATCCAACAAAACTGAGGATTCCCGTAATCCATTTACTATGCTTAGTGCTAGGTGTCCATTGAATGGTTTTCGTATTGAGGACTTTCACCAACAGCCAAGTCAAACCAATGCTCAGCGCAATGCCACCAATTAAATATGGTATACCATGATATTCATTGATAGCCGTATTGATAATGGCATGAATATCGTCATGTTTGCCATTGATAAGCATCGCATTGTAAGAGGAGTTAAATATGGTATAAAACGGGATACGCCCCATAAAGAGCAATGTAAAGAAGATGGTAACAAATCCGTACCAAACCTTGCGTACACCTTGGGCCTTCCATTTCGGCCACACTATAGATGGCAATGTAGCAAATAGCAAACTTACAAGGACAATTGATCCAACGGTCTTCAAACTCAACCGAAAACCAAGCCATAAAGACATTAAAATACTGTCCATTGTAGTCGTATCTAATTGAGATTGAAATATAATTAAAAATACGATTCTAAAAAGCGTAAACAAGATAGAAAAGAACAAAAATGCTTTTAATTCCTGTTGAATGCCTTTTATCCAGTTCAACCAACGATTCATACCATTCCCCAACTTTATATACTATATTTCCTACACCGCGGTCCTTTGCACCGCTTGCATTTTCCACAGCCCTTATCCGTAGCTTTCTGGCCGTGGTCATCTACGAAATCTACGGTTAGTCCTTTTTTGTGGACTTTTTGGATTCTTTCTTCAAGGCTTTTTCTAATTTCTTAGCCTTTTTATCCTTCTTAGCATCCTTATTTTTCTTATCTTTTTTAGAATCCTTGTCCTTCTTATTCTTTTTGGACTCTTTGTCCTTCTTGGACTTCTTCGATTCTTTAACTAATTCGGACTCTTTCTTAGACTGCTTGTCTTTTTTATCCTTCTTTGTATCTTTGTCTTTCTTTTTATCTTTCTTTTTCTTATCTTTTTTAGCGTTTTTTCCTGAAAGCTTCGCCCATTCTTCTTCTACGCGTTTCAGTTGTTTTTTGATAAGCTTATCGATTTCCTTTTGTTGTTTGGTTTTAGTTGTATCATCACCAGATTGTTTGGAGTACAACAAAGAATTCACCATATCATAAGGATCTAAAGACGTGCGAATATCTCTGTCTAATACGCTTTCATCATCAAAATCGTCCTCATCGTCATCAAAGTCATCGTCATTGATGTCATCACGATTAGATGTAGTTTTCTTATTGGCTGAATTCTCATTAAAATAAACAATATCTTGATCATCGATAGGATATTCCTTAGCAAGGTCAATGTCCTTCATGTTACTATCGCTATCTTTCTTATTAATTAAATAATCCTTAGCCATTTCAATATTTTCGAGCTCAGTATCTATATCTTGTAACTTAATTTGCTCCATCGCATAATCTAAATTATCTTGATTGGACGCACCATAGCCCATCGGTTTATCAAAGGAAAGAACATCGCCAAACAAATCGCGTTCCAAGCTTTCATAAGAATTAAGCATACTCATGCGGTCCTGAACGACCTCAATTTGATTCCACAATTCCATCAAATTCGCCGTATATTGCATGCGTTCCTTAACCTCTAAATAGGCTTGGTAAATAACAGACAATTCTTTTTCGTTAAGACCTTCCTCAGCACCGATTTCCTCAATCATTTGCTGAATTTCTTGATCACGATTATAACGCTCCACTAAGGCATTGCGAATTTCTTCAATAAGACTTGCTGATACGCGTTCCATACGTTCCTCCTTTATGGTATATACTCAGCCCTAATCACTACGATTAATCATTACGAATCAATACATACCATGGTGAATAGAAAAATAAATTTTTATACTCTCTAATCTATTATTATATCAGAAAATATGCGGATTTTCTGCGTGTTTTGGTGAAAGTACTAAAACATATTCACCCTATATACCAATATTCGTTCTTTTTCATCATGTTCTTGAAATAAATCACCGCATTGTATTGATTCTTCAGCTTCAAGACGCACATGGTTATTTAGGAAGTTTTCTACTTCTTCGTTAACATAGTAGAAGAATAGTAAAATTTCTCTTGGATGATGATATAGAGAATCAAATATATTACCTAGTACGCGTTTAATGGTATGCAGTGCAAAGGGGTTAAAGAAAAAGCATCGATCTGCGTTATCTGGCAATATAAAGGTAGCTGCATCTCCGAGGATAAAAGATACACGGTTCTTGGCAGCTTGGCTTTCACCATTTACGATAGCACGTTCATACAAACGTTCATCGTATTCGATACCGATGGAATGGCACCGCGTCTGATTAGCCATAAATATGCTAACGCGCCCCTTGCCACTGCCGTAATCAATGAGGGTATTTTGTTTCGTAATATAACCACTATTGGCAAGGCGTTCAAGAACACAATAATCCGTTGGCTCATAAGGATGATGCTCTGCATCCGAACGGCTATCATCACGGCCTGTGGTTTTAATTTGTAACACTTGTTCCCATTCCTGTTCGCTTGTCATCGTATCCTGCTCCCTATTGCTTATATACATGTATATTATAGTTTTATTAATGTTCTTATGAATCATTGTATACATAGATTGCATCATTTACAAACATTAGATAATCATGTAGTATATGGCAAGGAAGTTAATGCGTTCAATATGTTGCACGCAAAATGAAAAAGCAGGGCGGCAACCCTGCTTTTTTATAACAATCACTAACCATTTACAAATAATAGTAAATTGTGTAATATAATAAGTGACAAAGGAACCAATGTGTGACACATTTTCACGCAAACGAAAAAGGAGGGCGGCCACCCTCCTTTTTCTGTGCTAGTTACTGACGAAAATATCTATCTAGCCACTTGCAGATGTAGTGACAGGTTACACCTGCTATGATAGACACTATTAAGGAACTCAAAGTGTCAAACACATTTTCACCCCCTTTCTGTTACCAGTATGGGGCAGTAACACCTATAGTATACAACAAAAGCATCCTCCATGGGTGCTTTTGTTGTATTTACCATATATGATTCAGATATGATATACTTAAGAGTAATATTTCAATTTTTCTCATGTGCAGAATTGTATCTCATAAAAAGGAGTATTTACTTACATGGACAGTGATCTGACCTTAGATTTTATAATTATCGTCATTTTAATCATCGCGAACGGCATTTTTTCTATGACCGAGCTCGCCATCGTCAATGCCAAGAAGCGCCGCCTCGAGGAGATGGCCGAGTCTGGTAATGAGCGCGCCAAGAAGGCCTTTGAGTTGGCAGAGAATCCGAACGAGATGTTCTCTACCATCCAAATCGGTATCACTCTCGTCGGCATTTTGACCGGTTTGTATTCCGGTGCCACCTTTTCCGCACCATTAGCTGACGTATTGGTGAAAGCCTTCCCTAGTATCGCTCCTTATGCGGCTTCTATTAGTTCCTTCTTGATTGTTTCTATCATCACCTATTTATCCCTTGTTATCGGTGAATTGGTGCCAAAACGCCTAGCTATTAACAGCCCTGAGGCGATTGCCGTTGTTGTTTCCAAGCCAATTTACTGGCTTTCACAAGCATTAAAACCAATCGTACTGTTCCTCGGCGTGTCCACCGATTTTCTATTGAAAATATTGGGCGTCACTGTGAAAGAAGAAGCGCCTGTAACAGAGTCGGAAATTAACAAAATGCTCACCGAAGGCGTAGCCATGGGGGCCTTTGAAGAAGAGGAACCAATCCTCGTAGAAAATATTTTCCACCTAGCAGATATGAACGCAGGCGACGTCATGACACCACGGACGCAACTCAAATGGATTGATTTAAACTCGTCCGAAGAAGAAATCATGGAGGTCCTAAAAACGGCGAACCAATACCGCATTCCAGTAGGTGAAGACTCGCTCGACGAATTGCGCGGCGTAGTCAATGTAACCGATGTGATGGTCCAATGCTTACAAGGAGAAAAATCATTGCATCATGTCATCCATTCTTGCTTGAAAGAACCATTGCTCGTACCTGAGTCCATTTCTCTTATGAAATTACTCAACACATTGCGTAATGAAGGCGTTCACGAAACCATCGTCCTCGACGAATACGGCGGCTTTAGCGGCCTCGTTACCTTGCACGACATCATGGAAGAAATCGTAGGCCTCATGCCATCCGGCGAAGAAGAGCGCCAAGAAGAAGAAAACCGCATCGTCGAACGCGAAGACGGCACATGGCTCGTAGACGGTCTACTCGACGTAGACGAATTCAAAGAATTCTTCCACATCGTCAAAGAACTACCACGCGAAGAAGACGATCTCTACAAAACACTGGGCGGCCTTATGAACCTTCTATTCGGTAGAATCCCACGCGAAGGCGACAAAACCACCTGGGACGGATACACATTCGAAATCGTGGACATGGATAATACACGGATAGACAAAATTTTGGTTAGTTATGTTGAACCAGTTGTGGAACAAACAGAAGAATAAAATTTAGAGCACGTATTGTCATAAATACTAATATAAAAAAATAGACTCCCAAAAACTCCACCGGCCGGGTCTGACTACGGCCTACGGCCTCCGCAGGGCCAAAGTCGTTTTTGGAAGTCTATTTTTTTATTACTAATATCCTATGATACTACGTGCTCAAATTTTCATTTCTACTGTAATTCGCACAACTTGGTTCAACACAATCTATGAGAAAGACACGCTATCGCGCTAAAGCGGGACCCGAAGTGGCAGCACCATGTGCCTTTTTCACTTTGTATACTTAACTCAAAGAAGTCACTAATATGGTATTTCGCTTGGGACAATGAGAGCCCCTTTGCCAGATATCAATTAGTGACTTTTTTTCTATGATCTTCATCTAATAAAGCCTTTTTTAATTCATCTAAATTTTCATAACTAGGGTATTTTGAATCTCTAGCTATTTTCTTTGCTTCTTTCATTGCTTCTAATGTTTTTTGATTATATACTTCTCTGTCTTTTTCTTGTTTCATAATTCCACCAACCTTTATCAAAACTATTATAACCTAAATTTCTCCCCGAAGGTCCCCTCTCTCCATTTATTAGAAAATATATATGTTTGTATAGGCTCTGGTTTATGATATTTTTTAACGAAGAGGCACCTTTCTAAAACCGACTTTACTAGGTCAAGCCATCAGGCGCAGACCGTTAAGGTAGCTGGAGGTTTTAGGAAGGTGCCTCGTAGTTACTAAAATCAGAAAACATATATATTTTCTAATATACTTATAGAATTTTTATCTAATATATAGTATTATTTAATTGTATAAAATATATATTTCATAGTAGTTATTGCTTTTACAACAATCTCTATTACGTGTGTGAAGGAGAGAATTATGAATCGTAGTGTATTAGGTTTGACCACGGCTCTGTTGATGAGTGCACTCATTATCGGCGGTTGTGGGTCGAATCAAGATGATCATGATACGAGTCTCAAGGTACGGACGATTACGATTGGCGAAGAGGCTGGAACGACGAGTGCTGGGTATTCCGGAACCATCAAGAATCGGACGGAAACGAATCTGGCATTCCAGGTGGGCGGCCGCGTGATTAATAAGTTTGTCAGTGTGGGCACTACTGTGCAGGCCGGTCAGGTAATTGCTCAGATTAATGGCGCTGATACGGCAAGTCAAGTGCAAAATGCGCAAGGTGCTGTTACAGCGGCGCAATCGGCCTATGATTTAGCTAGTACGAATGCTGAAAGATACCGCGCTTTGTACGCTGAGCAGGCTATCAGCAAATTGCAATTGGATCAGGCTGAAAATCAACTGAATGCGGCGAAAGCTCAGTTGCAACAGGCCCAAGCAAGTCTCAATTTGAGTAACAATCAAAATAGTTATACTACTTTGGTTGCTCCAGACAGCGGTATTATTACGGCTCTCAATGTCGAGGCCGGTCAGGTCGTAGCAGCAGGCCAGGCAATAGGTACCTTGGCGGCCGGTCACGAACCTGAGGCGGTCATCGCTTTGCCAGAACAGGAAATGAGCAAAATTCACCCTGGTAGTACGGCAACCATCACATTTTGGGCTTTGCCTGATGTGAAAGTACAAGGTATTGTTCGCGAAATTTCACCGGTTCCAGACCCTGTAGCGCGGACGTATACGGTCAAAATTACCTTACAAAACCCTCCAAAAGAGGTGCAACTCGGTATGACTATCAATGCCATCCTCAATCAAACGGATACAACGGATATCTCCATACCGTTGACGGCGTTGGTGAAAGACAAACAAAGTAATAACGCAGTCTATGTCATTCGAGACAACAAAGCACATCTCGTTCCTATTCAAACTGGCGAATTTGGTAATAATTCGGTCATTGTTAAAAATGGCCTCGCTAAAGGAGATATCGTCATCACCGCAGGAACCCAACAATTACAAGAAGGAACGGCGGTGCATAAATGAAGAAGTTTAATTTAGCCGATTGGGCGCTACGCCATAAATCCATTATCTACTACTTCATTGCTGTACTCCTCACCTTTGGTATATTCTCGTTCACCCATATGGGACGTATGGAAGACCCAGACTTTACGATGCGTACCATGGTTGTGGGCGTCTCATGGCCCGGTGCTTCACCGCAACAAATGTCAGATCAAGTAACGGACAAGCTCGAAGAAAAACTACGAGATTTGCCGGGTGTAGATTATACGAAGTCTTTCACAGACGGCAGCAAATCTGTCATTTATATCAATCTGAAAGAAGATTTGCCATCGAACAAGATTCGCCCCGCTTGGGAAGAAGCGCGGAATATGATCAATGATGAATGGAAATCTTTGCCATCCGGTGTACAAGGCCCATCTATCAACGATCGATTCGATGATGTATATGGCACCATTTACGCACTTTCAGGTGACGAATTCTCGTATGAAGAGAAACGGCAACAGGCGGAAGATTTAAAACGGCAGCTCTTGTCCGTTCCGAATGTTAAGAAGATCACTCTCATCGGGGTGCAAGAAAAGTCCTTGGATGTAACGATTAACAAGGACAAGCTCGCATCGTATCAGGTGAGCACCCAACAATTATTGACGGCCCTTAAACAGCAAAGCGCCATGGTGCCGGCGGGCATGGTCAATACGGATACGAATAATGTATATTTACGCATTAACGGCGTCTTTGATAGCGTCGATGCGGTCAAAAATATGCCGATTCGCATCAATAACCAAACAATTCGACTCGGCGATATTGCAGACGTAACGATGACCTATAAGGACCCATCCAGTCCTCAATTCTACTACGAAGGCAAGCCGGCCATTGGCATCGCCATTTCCATGGATGCAGGCGCCAATAATATCGAATTTGGTAAGGCTATCGATACGAAACTGAAAGAGCTAAAAACAACGATTCCTGCAGGCTTAAGCCTCGACCAAGTGTCGAATCAGCCGCACATTGTTAAGGAATCCATTGGCGATTTCTCGCAATCTTTATTCGAAGCCATCGCCATCGTATTGCTCGTCAGCTTTGCATCCCTCGGCATTCGCACCGGTATCGTGGTGGCCCTCACCATTCCGGTCGTCGTATCTACGACATTCGTACTGATGTATGAAAATGGCATTTATTTGCATAAGGTTAGCCTTGGCGCCCTCATCTTGGCACTGGGCCTGCTCGTGGATGATGCCATCATCGTCGTGGAAATGATGAGCGTTAAGCTCGAAGAAGGCTTTAATCACTGGCGCGCCGCTACGTTTGCCTATGAATCAACGGCCTTTCCAATGCTGTCCGGCACGCTCATTACCTGCGCCGGATTCTTGCCTCTCGCCTTGGCGGAGGGCATGGTTGCGGAATTCACGAAATCCCTGTCCATTGTTGTCTTCATGGCCCTCATCCTATCCTGGATTGCGTCCGTTCTGGTCAGTCCGGTTTTAGGCTATAAAATCATCGAAAACAAGGCTGAAAAACCCGAGTCGGAATGGACTCGTCGCGATCATATCATGCATCGTTTGAAAACCGTTTTCTATGCTCGTTTTGAAAGTCTCCTTCACTGGGCACTAGGTCATCATAAGGCCGTATTACTCCTAACATTGGGGGCTTTCATCCTATCCTTGCTTTCATTCCCGCTCATCAAACAGGAATTTTTCCCATCTTCGACGCGAAGTGAAATCATCGTATCCATGCAATTTCCTCAAAGCTCATCCATCGATTATACCCAAAACCAAGCTAAATCGTTGGATGCTTTGTTAAAGGATAATGAACATATCGACCATTTCACCACCTATGTAGGCGAAGGGTCACCGCGGTTTGTATTGACCTTAGAACCAGAATTGCCACGTGCTAATTTCATGCAAACCGTCATCGTTACCAAATCCTTAGAGGATCGAGATGCGTTGTTCAAGGATTTACAAGATCAACTAAACGATCAATATCCATCGGCGCTCATCAATATGCAATTCGTCCAAATCGGACCGCCGTCCAAATACCCTGTTATGCTCCGCGTATCAGGTCCTGATGCATCTGAGGTTAAAACGATTGCAAACGATGTGAAAGCCAAAATGCAGGAGGATAAAGATTTACATAATATCGCCTTCGATTGGCCGGATACAGAGCCAGTTGCTCAAATCCACATCGACCCAGATAAAGCGCGTTTGCTAGGCATTAATAGTTACGCCGTATCGCTTCATCTACAAAGTTTATTATCCGGTACAAAATCCGGTGAATACTACGAAGGAAATCAAACCATTCCTGTTACTTTCAGATTAAGCGGCAATGAAAACCACAACTTGGCGGCACTTTCATCATTACCAATCCAAACAGGAAATGGTTCCTATGTACCGCTCAGCCAAATCGCAACGATTTCTATGAGCCAAGAGGAAGGCATTATTTGGCACCGCAACATGATGCCAACCATTAGCATTCATGCTAATGTAGGACCTGGCGTGCTCGGCAATGCTAAGACGAAAGAAATTTACAATAAACTTGCTGAATATCGTCAAGACTTACCAACTGGCTATACTATTGATCTCGATGGTTCTGCTGAAAAGAGCGTCACTGCTGTACAAAAATTGCTCGTGCCAATGCCAATCATGCTCTTTGCGATCATGACGATTCTCATGTTCCAATTAAAGAGAATTGCCCTTATGTTTATGGCCCTATTTACAGCCCCGCTTGGACTCATCGGTGTTGTACTAGCCTTAAATATTACGCGTACACCACTTGGATTTATGGCCATACTCGGCATCATTGCCCTCTCCGGCATGATCATTCGTAACTCCATCATCCTGTTGGACCAAATCGAAATTCACCGCGCCGAAGGACAATCTGCCCGCGAAGCCATCATCAACTCCGCTACATTGCGTTTCAGACCAATCATGCTAACCGCCATCGCGGCCATCCTTGGTATGATACCACTCATGGGATCCGTATTCTGGAGCCCACTCGCCATCGCATTCAGCGGCGGTCTACTCATAGCAACCATACTAACACTCATCGTACTACCAGTTATGTACGCAACATGGTATAAAGTTAAATAAATAAGTAAGTTGCAATGTATTCACGCAACAAAGAAAAAACAGCAGGGTGGCAGCCCTGCTGTTTTATATTGCCTTACATACATATCCCTATTTTAAAATAGAACAGGCCTGTTCTATTTCTAAAAAGCACCATACACACCTTTCTTAAATTAGTACACGCCTGTTCTATTTCTAAAAAGCACCATACACACCTTTTTTGAATTACTACACGCCTGTTCTATTTCTAAAATCACTATACATACCTTTCTTAAATTAGTACACGCCTGTTCTATTTCTTAGAAGCACCATACATACTTTTTTAAATTAGTACACGCCTGTTCTATTTCTTAGAAGCACCATACATACCTTTCTTAAATTAGTACACGCCTGTTCTAATTTTTTAAGAGCCTCATCATTGAATACTAAAAGGCAGCAGATTTCAAAACCTGCTGCCTTTTTCTCACCCAAACCCGGACGGTGGAAGTTTTAAGCAAAATAGGATAAGTAGTATTTCCGAACAACTTTTGAGTAAACCTAAAAAATCAGCAGATAATCATCTGCTGATTTTCTTCTAGTTTAGACTGTTGTATTTAATAAGGAAAGCTGAACATGACTTTCATGCGACTTTGGCCCTGCGGAGCCCAAAGGGCGGAGTCAGACCCGGCCGGTGGAGCAGGGAAGTCATGCTCAGCTTTCTCCCCCTTATTAAACTACAACGGCCGTCCCATTACATGTCACCATAAGCATGCCATTTTGAGCGCCTACGGTGCTGTATTGGAATGATACGCCAATAACGGCGTTAGCGCCGATTTTGCTAGCTCGTTTTGCCATTTCATCGATTGCTGCTTGGCGTGCGCTCATTAAGGAATCTTCATAGCTTCCGCTGCGGCCACCAACGATGTCACGAATACCAGACATGAAATCTTTTACAAAGTTACGGCCTTCTACGACCTCACCAAATACGATACCTTTGTACTCTTGTACAGGTTTGTTTTCAATATGCATAGTTGTAGTAATAATCATAATTATATCCTCTCTAATTAACTACAATATATTTTGATTCATTATAGCAAGGCTTTTATAGAAAAACAATCTCATAATGATAGCTTTCATATAAAAACAATAACCTAATACTGCATATACAAAAAAAAGACCTATTCACTACTTTCATAATGAATAGGTCTAATTGTATTGCGTTTTTATTTATCAAAATCGCGATCTAGGTTTACTTCTTTCAACGGAACGAGTTTAGTTTTGTTGATGTATTTGTAACCTAGGTAAACAGCGAAGAAGATAGGCAATCCGATATACGCAACGGATACGCCGTACCAGTCGATGGTATCGCCTGTGAAAGCGGAGTAGTTTTGACCAGCAATGATGATGACGCAAAGAATGAACGCCAAGATTGGACCAACTGGGAACAACCACGCCTTGTAAGGCAATTCTTTAAGGTCTCTGCCTTGTGCAATGAACGCACGGCGGAAGCGATAATGGGAAATGGCAATACCTACCCAAGCGATGAAACCGCAAAGGCCGGAGATGTTAACAATCCATGTATACGCTGTACCTTCGCCGATAAAGCTTGTAAGGAATGCAAACAAGCCAATGGCTGTAGTCAATATCAATGCAGGAACTGGAACGCCGCGTTTGTTGAGTTTTGCAAAGATTTGTGGTGCTTGACCTTCCTTAGCGAGTGCGTAAAGCATACGCGTAGAGGAATAGAGGCCAGAGTTACCAGCACTCAATACGGCAGTTAAGATGATAGCATTGATAAAGCTAGCTGCAAACGCGAATCCAAAACGGTCAAATACGAGTGTAAATGGAGAAATGGATACGTTTTCTACACTGGAATTCAATAGGTTTGGATCAGTGTAAGGAATGAGGAAACCGATAACTATGAAAGCCCCAATATAGAACAATAGGATGCGCCAGAAGATGGAGTTAATCGCTTTTGGCACGTTCTTTTCAGGGTCTTCTGCTTCCCCAGCGGCTACGCCGATAAGCTCAGTACCTTGGAAGGAGAAACCAGCCACCATAAAGATAGCAAGGATGGATTCCCAACCACCTACGAATGGTGCTTCCCCTACTGTCCAATTCTCAAATCCAGGGGATGTACCGCCGATACCAAAGATGAGCATAAAGCCACAGAATAGGAATACGAAAACGGTAATAACCTTGATGGACGAGAACACGTACTCGCTTTCACCAAAGGAACGAGTGGACAAATAGTTAAGCCCAAATAGAATTAACAGGAATAATGCGGACCAAACGATGGCCGGTATGTCAGGGAACCAATATTTCATGATGAGCGCCCCTGCCAATACTTCGGCAGCCAATGTAATAGCCCAGTTAAACCAGTAGTTCCAACCTAAGGCAAAGCCAAAGGCAGGGTCTACATAGCGTTTTGCGTAGGTTCCGAAAGAACCTGGAATTGGCAAGTACGTCGCCATTTCCCCAAGGGATGTCATGAGGAAATATACCATGATACCGATGAGGCCATAGGCCACAAGAGCACCACCAGGACCAGCCGTACTTACTACTTCACCACCGGCTACGAATAAGCCTGTACCGATGGCACCACCCAAGGCGATCATATTCATATGACGCGCTTTGAGGGATCGTTTTAAATGTTTTTGAGTATTAGAAGTATACTCTACGTTAGTATTCTGATTATCTGCCATGGGTCACCTCTTACAAATCTAGATTGCGCACATATTTTGCGTTGTCTTCAATAAATTTACGTCGAGGTTCAACCTTGTCGCCCATGAGCACCGTAAAGATTTTATCAGCTTCGATAGAATCCTCTAAGCTAACTTGTAAAATCGTACGATTTTCAGGGTTCATTGTTGTTTCCCATAATTGTTCAGGATTCATTTCACCTAAACCTTTGTAACGTTGAATTGTAATACCATCACGGCCTACTTCATCAAGCTTAGCTGTAAGTTCTGCATCAGAGTACACATACCAATGAGATTTGCCTTTTTTAATTTGGTATAAAGGCGGTTGTGCGATGTAGATATGGCCTTCTTCTACTAATGGTTTCATATAGCGATAGAAGAATGTGAGAAGCAATGTACGAATGTGAGCGCCATCAACGTCCGCATCTGTCATGATGATAATCTTGTTATAACGGGATTTTGTAATATCGAATTCGTCGCCAATGCCTGTACCAAATGCGGTAATCATGGAACGAATTTCGTTATTCGCTAAAATCTTATCAAGACGCGCTTTTTCTACGTTAAGAATCTTACCACGCAATGGCAAAATCGCTTGGTAACGACGGTCGCGACCTTGTTTTGCAGAACCGCCCGCAGAATCACCTTCGACTAAATAAATTTCTGTCATAGATGTATCTTTTTCGGAGCAATCTGCCAATTTACCAGGAAGGCTGGATACTTCCAACGCATTTTTACGGCGTGTCAAATCGCGGGCCTTACGAGCTGCCTCGCGAGCACGGCTTGCCATCGTTGCTTTTTCAATGATTTTCTTCGCATCTTGTGGATGTTCTTCAAAGAATGTTTTAAGACCTTCAGATACGATAACATCGGTAATACCTTTAACTTCGCTATTGCCAAGTTTCGTTTTAGTTTGACCTTCGAACTGAGGTTCTAATACTTTCACAGACACAACCGCTGTCAAACCTTCACGTACATCCTCGCCGGAAAGATTGCTTTCATTTTCCTTGATCAAACCGGATTTACGACCATAATCATTGAGGGTACGCGTCAATGCAGCACGGAAACCGGATAGATGGGTACCGCCGTCAACAGTGTTGATGTTGTTTACGAAGGACAACAAGTTTTCGCTGTAACTATCGTTGTATTGCAACGCCACGTCTACCACAACGTCATCCTTTGTATTTTCGATGTCTATAACAGTTGGGTTAACAACTTCCTTGTTTTCGTTCAAGAATGTAATGAAAGAACTTAAACCACCTTCGTAATGGAAGCTTTCAATGCGAGGTTCCTCTTGGCGCAAATCACTCAATGTGATGCGAAGGCCTTTGTTAAGGAATGCCAACTCTTGTAAACGAATTTTCAATGTATCGAAATTGAACACCGTCGTTTCAAAAATTTCAAAATCTGGTTTGAAAATAACAGTTGTACCAGTACCTTCAGCCTTGCCGATTTCATGCAATTCGGATGTTTTATGACCGCGCGCAAAATCGATTTCTTGAATGATACCATTTTGAGATACTTGAACCTTAGTCCATTCACTCAACGCATTAACTACGGAAATACCAACGCCGTGAAGACCGCCAGATACCTTATAGCCGCCACCACCGAATTTACCGCCAGCATGCAATTTTGTTAAAACCAACTCTACCGCAGACATGCCGGACTCATGCATTCCTGTTGGAATACCACGACCATCATCGACAACGGTAATACTATTATCTTCATTAATGGATACTTCGATATGCGTCGCATACCCTGCGAGCGCTTCGTCCACTGAATTGTCTACTACTTCATAAACGAGGTGATGCAAACCGCGAATGGACGTACTACCAATGTACATCCCTGGGCGTTTACGGACCGCGTCTAGACCCTCAAGAACTTGTATATTCTGAGCGCCATAATTTTCTTCAGCCATTAAACAAACTCCTCCTAACGACATAAACCGCAATATGCTAATACACAACACATCTGCGGTGCTAGATTATCTCTTTATTATACTATAGATTGCTTATATCGTGAAAGCCCTATAATTTGCTACTTAAAAGCATATAAAACTCATCAATCCGTTTTTTAAGCGTTTTAAGTGATATACCAGATGCATACACACCATCATCTGTTACAATATACGTTTTTACCTTATCCTCGGGCACAATGTATATAACCTCTGCGTCATAATGAGAAATGCCCGTCCTATGATGCTTACCAGACTCCGCATGAATCATCGTAAGAATTGAATTCATAGGAATACTAAAATTATCGCCAATATGTAAGTACATAAATCTCCTTATTCTTTTGAGGTGGATAGGGAGTGCTTTCTCGCTCCACCGGCCGGGTCTGTCTACGCCCTGCGGGCTCCGCAGGGCCAAAGTCACTGCGAAAGTACTCCCTATCCACCTCATACAGCCTAATGCTATTCCAATACACCCCTAAGCATATTTAGCTCTTTTTGTTTTTCCTCGCTCAAGAATTTTGATCGGTATTTATTACACAAGTTGATAACGTGCTGGTCTGTCAGTTCTTCAAGCCGTTTATGGGTGATGAGCATGGTGGCCATGTACATATGGTTTCGGCTCGTAGACCCATGGTATACCTTATCTAAATAAAAATAAATCAATTCTCGCATAGCTATGGAAAAGTCTTTAAAGGTGCATTTGATGTATTGTTGAGCTTCGCTATATTTTATGTATGGACGTCGTCTGATTTGTGTTTTTATATCATTAATATGATTGCGATGCATTTCATATTCGCAGGACACACAATATTTTGTTTGCCTGCTCATCAACGTATGACAGCGCTCGCATCGATGATAGCCGTGTTCTAGCAAATAGATTTCCTTTTTGCGGCTGTTAATGAGCACCTTTCGAAACGGTTCTTTTAATGTATCTTCTGCTAAGCTTTCAACCATAGCATCAATAGATTTCATATCATCATTGGACAAGACGATTTTCGACATGTCGATATAGCCATCGATATCGGGCATGTCTATTTTCAAAATTTCAGTATTCACCGTTTCTTTCACATAGCTCTGCCGATGCATGATAAGGCCCATTTCAGTGATGATATCACTTTTGTAATAGTCATTAATGGCCTTGAGGATGCGTTTTTGGTTCATCTTAACCTCTTGCATCCACTGCGAATTATCCGCGCTGAGCACAATTTTCGGAGGTTTGATGTCGATAATGCGCGTATGACCAGCATAAATGGGGCCCACCACATCACGCCAATGATGAATGAGTGTATTCAGTTTAAATTGTTCCAGTAAACCTAATTCATGTAGGCCACCAGGTAAGCACATTTCAAGGCTTTCCATAATGGATGTGCCCCTCCTGACATTGAATAAATTGAACACCTTGCATGTTTTCAAAATCATGTATATCCGTCGTGGTAATGACGGTTTGAATGCGTTTATGAATGAACTGCAACAAATTGTTCCGTCTCGCCTCGTCGAGCTCGCTCAACACATCGTCTAAAAGCAATACGGGATATTCGCCTACTTCGGATTTGATGAATTCTAATTCGCTCAGTTTTAGTGAAAGCACAGCCGTCCGCTGTTGCCCTTGAGATCCAAATTTTTTTAAATCGATGGCATCGGAAAAGAATCGTAAATCATCGCGATGAGGACCTACGCTTGTCGTCATGCGATGACGATCTTGAGGCAATGCCTCTTGCAGTAAATCGTAAAAGGCCTCCTTCGTGTACACCATATGACCCTCTTCCCCATATGGTTGTTCATAGCCTATGGTGAGATTTTCTAGGCCTCCCGTTAATTTACGATTCATCAAATCGATAAGCAAATTGATTTTCTTTAAACTTTCCATCCGTTTTTTTATGATGAAAGCTGCCATATCAGCCAGTTGTACATCCCATTCAGCAAGAGGAATATTCTGTTTACCGCGATATTCCTTCAATAATGTATTCCGTTGTTGCAATAAACGATTATATTGCAATAATTGATGATAATAAGTAGCGCTCGTTTGGGATATTTCCATATCTAAAAATCTGCGACGACCCGATGGACTGCCCTTGATGAGCTGTAAATCCTCTGGGCAGAAGATGACCGTATTTAAAGTACCAATCAATTCCTTTTGCGAAATCTTAGTATCATTTAAGCGGATATCCTTAGGACCTTGTCGAAATAGCTTGATATTAACCTTTTGCGGTGTCTCCTTTTTCTCAAAGTTCACCACAATGCCCGCTTCATTAGCGTTAAATAAAAGCATATCCGACGTATCATTTGTGCGGTGGCTTTTACCAATGGTACCGACGTAAATAGCCTCTAAAATATTGGTTTTACCAGCCCCATTGGTACCGTACAAGACGATGATTTCAGGCTGCAAATCAAGGGTTAAATCCTTATAGTTGCGAAACTGGAACAATTGCAGTGAGTTAATTCTCACCGATTATGCCTCCTCTTTGGTAACGATGAATTCCACATCGAGACCTTTTACACCAATCACATCGCCAACGCGACATTTTTTGCGTTTTTCTGTAACGATGGTGCCATTTAATGTCAGCACTTGATCATCGATGAGACCTTTTACTTGTCCCCCTGTTTCAATGACGCCTTCTAATTTAAGCAATTGATCGATTTGAATGTACTCCGTATGGATTGGTACATGTTGTTGTTTCATAACGTCCTCCTATGGTGGACAAATTACAGGATATATCAAGTATATAATCATGACTAAAACTCATCATTATATACTTGATAATATGAATTTTTATGCATATAAATATGCAATTATTTATATATAATACATAATTAATTCTCAATATAAAAAGCAGTATTAGAAATAGCTTTCACAAATATGAGAATATATTACCATATCTAACAATTAAGAATTTGTACGAACAGGTGTTACTACATAGGTATAGTTCGGATTATTATCTTGGCGAATCACAACAGGACCATTTTGTTTTAAATACATGTGGATGTTATCGCCTGTGCTATGACGCAAAATATCGGAAATATAACGACCATTAAAGGAAATCGTAAACGGTGTGCCCTTAAATTCCACAGGAATTTCTTCCTTCGCCATACCAATTTCAGCATTTTGGCTGGACAAAGTCACTTGTTCTTCGGACCAATCATAGCGAATAACGTTGTAACTCATATCTTTTGCTAACAAGGATACGCGATCAACAGCACCGGCAAATTCCTTGCGATCTACAACGGCACTAGAATCGAATTGAGCAGGAATTACCTTTTCATATTCTGGGTACGTGCCTTCGATTAAGCGGGAAATAATGTAGATGGATTCGAACATGAATACGATTTGTGTGCGGTTCCAAATGATTTTAATAATAGAAGGATTATCGGTTGGCAATAAACGAGATACTTCTGCCAAAGCCTTTGTTGGAATGATAACGCGCATAGGAGAAGTAGCAGGTTCATCGATAGTTACCTTTTTAACAGCCATGCGATGTGTATCGGTAGCAACCATAGTTACTTCTTTGTCGTTTGCATCTTTGATTTCCAGCAAAGCACCAGCAAATACAGGGCGATCATCGTCGCTTGCTGCTGCATAGTTCGTAAGGTCGATGAGTTCTTTCATAGCTTGACTATCGATATTGACATAATCTTGGTCATGAATTTGTTCTACCAATGAGAAATCATCTGGATGCAAGGTTACTAAATTAAATTCAGAGGAACCGGATGTGATTTTTAGCGTATTGCCATCCTCAGGTTTGCTCAATTGAATCGTTTCGCCTGGTAATTTGCGGATTAATTCTTGGAAATAACGAGAAGCAACCACTAATGTACCTGGTTCTAAAATATCGGCGTCGATTGTTAATTTTATGCCTAATTCAAAATCGTTGCCTTGTAGTTCCACTTGATTGTTTTTCGTTGTTATATAAATGGAACCTGGTAGATTTGAACTTGTTTTATTTTGTGATACCTTTTGTAGAACGTTAATGGCTTTTTGGAGATTGGCCTTAGGGAATTTGATGTTCATAACGTAAATACTCTCCTTGTTTGTAATATTCGTTGTGCGATTTTCGTTGATGCTCTATAGATAATCAACGATAGATCGGTTTTCTGATATGTTTTTGATTTGTTTGTTAGTTTAGTAGTATTTGTAGTAGGCGCTGTGAATGTGTGTACATGTGAAAGTTTTCTAGATTTCATGCGTTTCCACAGTTGTGGATAAGTGTGTGTATACCTTGTTTTAGGTTATCCACATAATCACAGAAAATATTGATTTTTTCAATATCCACAGATTTATACACAACATATCCACAGAGTTATCCACACCCGTTTTAGTTGAGTGATGAAAGCTTTGATTTGATGTCTAGGATAATTTGTTTTGTTTCCGGATTCTTGTCGATTTCTTTGCTGATCTTATCGTATGCATGCAAAATCGTCGTATGATCTCTGGAAAAAGCCGCTGCGATTTGTGGGTAGCTTTCATTAATTACATCGCGGCACAAATACATGGCAATTTGCCGTGGAAATGCGAACTGAGCCTTCCGTTTCTTGCCTAACAAATCTTGTTTCTTAATATTAAAATAGGTACTGATAAAGTCTTGAATGGACTCGATGTCGATAAGTGTTACCCGTTCCGTCGTGATGATATCGGATAATGTTTTTTTCGTGTACTCCAAATCGATGCTGCTGGTCCGTTGTTCTAAGGATGCAGTACCGATGAGTTTATTGAAAGCTCCTTGTAGTACACGAATGTTTTCATCAAATTGCAACGCCACGTAGTTGATGGCATCGTTGTCGATAAGGAGATTACGATTCTTGTTGTTTTCCTTTTCAACGAGGGCTTTCAAAATGGCAATGCGCGTTTCCAAATCTGGATTTTCCATGGTTGCCACATAACCAGCTTGGAATCTAGAACGCAAGCGTTCTTCAAACTGATCCATGTCGTTTGGCATGGTATCGCTGGTGAGGACGATTTGCTTGTTATTGTCCAATAATTCATTGAAGGTGTTGAAAAACTCTGTTTTCGTGCCCTCTTTATTTTCCAAGAACTGAATATCATCGATGAGCAATACGTCGATGTTGCGGAACGTATTGCGGAACAACTCCCCTTGCCGCTTGCGTATGGATTCGATGAATAAATTCATGAACTTTTCGCTCGTTGTGCACATCACCTTGAGGTTAGGATATCTTTCAACGATGGCATTGCCGATGGCGTGCATTAAATGCGTTTTACCGAGGCCCGATGGACCGTAGATAAAGAGCGGATTATAATCACCGCCAGGATGTTCCGACACATTTTGGGCTGCTCCAAAGGGAATGCGGTTTGCATTGCCTGTAATATAATTATCAAATCGATAACCACTGTTGAGCTGTGACGATGACAAATCGATAGGAATATCCGTAGATTGTAACGTTTGCACCATTTGTGGCTGCTCTACAGGAAACATCGGTTCATCTGGAATTAACTCGTCCACCTCTTTACGCTGGATATACACAGGATCTGCGTACACCGGTGTGTAAAATTCCTCTTGATATGGAACCTCCTGCTTTGCAGGTTTTGAGGATTTTTTATCGATGTTGTCCGCGTCACTTATCACCGTATTTTCTATAGTGTTCGTACTAGTATTTTCTGCAGTATTCTCTGTGAAAGTATCTGCTACATGCGGTGCTGTTGGAACATCATCCTTTTGTGGAAACAGATCCAATAAAACCATATTTAATTCTTTGCCTGTCACTTGCTTGATGGCATCTGTTAACAACTTACTTACCGTTTGCTGAGATTCGATGACACTTTTTATAAAACTCTGCATAACCCCAATGTGTATAGAATTATTATCTATACTCATCGGTATGAGAGAAGTACTCAAACTTGAATAAATCGCAGGCGGCAGTGTTTGTTTTGCTACTTGTAATATACGTTCCCATATATCATTAATATCAGCTGCTTGCATTTTGTTCCTCTTGTGTATAACTTTTAATAAAAATGTGTATAACTTTCGTTATTATGTGCATAACTTATTCTAAAACTGTGGAAAAACCACAAATGCCTGTGAATAACCTGTGCACAACTTGTGAATAAGAGAAAATAAAATTCCCTTCCAACCTTATAAATACTGAGTTTATACTATTCACAGGTCAAAAGAGAAAAAATGTGGATAACTTTTCTAAACTATCCGAAAAAAACTTATAAAAATATATATTTTTTACCAATTTCAATTATGATTGTACCAAAAATGAGGAAGATTGTCATTCAATCTGTGGATAACTTTTTTATAATTTCTTTACTCAGCATAATAAGATAGATTCTTTGAAGGTTAAGAGGGTACTCTCTCGCTCCACCGGCCGGGTCTGACTTCGCCCTTCGAGCTTCGCAGGGCCAAAGTCGCTGCGAGAGTACCCTCTTAACCTTCTCAATATCTATTAAGTGCTGAGTAAAGAAATTATAAATTGGCGGAAAGGGAAAAGGGTCTGTCTTCGGCCTACGGCCTTCGCAGGGACATAAGTAGGGTGTTCCGGAAAATAGAACAGGCGTGTACTAATTCAAAAAAGGTATGTGTATAGGGTGTTCTGAAAAATAGAACAGGCGTGTACTAATTCAAAAAAGGTATGTGTATAGGGTGTTCTGAAAAATAGAACAGGCGTGTACTAATTCAAAAAAGGTATGTGTATAGGGTGTTCTGA
>OGYU01000720.1_pt1 | contig 25990 bp, 38 predicted proteins | sample 1576581 | NCBI WGS metagenome assembly OGYU01 (sample SAMEA3541547, study PRJEB24748) | human gut metagenome | biome: human gut; feature: human-associated habitat; material: faeces | place: China | collected 2012 | reverse complement strand
GTATCATGGAAACTCGTCCGCTTTCAGCTACAAAACGCTTCCGTCTTGTAGAAGTCGTTGAAGAAGCGGTCATCATCTAATCATACCTGAAAGGAGAAAACGTAAATGATTCAAACAGAAACTCGTTTGAAAGTCGCTGACAACAGTGGCGCACGCGAAATCTTGACAATCAAAGTTCTTGGTGGTTCAAAACGTAAATTCGCGAGCATCGGTGATGTAATCGTTGCATCTGTAAAACAAGCTACTCCTGGTGGTGCGGTTAAGAAAGGTGACGTTGTAAAAGCTGTTATCGTTCGTACTAAATCAGGTGCTCGTCGTAAAGATGGTTCATACATCAAGTTCGACGAAAATGCAGCAGTGATCATCCGTGACGACAAAACTCCTCGCGGAACTCGTATCTTTGGCCCAGTTGCACGTGAATTGCGTGACGGTGGTTTCATGAAGATCGTATCACTTGCTCCAGAAGTACTTTAATCAATAAAAAAACAAACACAGTCCCCTGGCTCAGCCAGGGTGCCCATCGGGCGTAAGAATAAAAGGAGAATAAAATGTTTGTAAAAAAAGGCGACAAAGTTCGCGTTATCGCTGGTAAAGACAAAGGCGTAGAAGCTGTTGTTCTTACTGCTCTTCCAAAAGTAAATAAAGTTGTTGTAGAAGGTGTAAACATCATCAAGAAACACCAACGTCCAAATAACGAAAACCCTCAAGGTGCAATCGTTGAAAAAGAAGCTCCAATCCATGCTTCTAACGTTCAAGTTTTGGACAAAAACGGTGTTGCTGGACGTGTTGGCTACAAATTTGTAGACGGCAAAAAAGTTCGCTACAACAAAAAATCAGGCGAAGTGCTTGACTAATCACGAAGGAAAGGAGAAGTATAATGGCTAATCGTTTAAAAGAAAAATACCTTAATGAAGTAGTACCATCATTGACTGAACAGTTCAACTATTCATCAGTTATGGCTGTGCCAAAAGTTGATAAAATCGTTTTGAACATGGGTGTTGGTGATGCAGTATCAAATGCTAAAAACCTTGAAAAAGCTGCTGAAGAGCTTGCTTTGATCTCAGGTCAAAAACCATTGATCACTAAGGCTAAAAAATCAATCGCCGGCTTCCGTCTTCGTGAAGGTGTTGCGATCGGTGCAAAAGTTACCCTTCGTGGTGAACGTATGTACGAATTCTTAGATAAATTGGTAACAGTTTCACTTCCACGTGTACGTGACTTCCATGGTGTTCCAACAAAATCATTTGATGGACGCGGAAACTACACACTTGGTGTGAAAGAACAATTGATCTTCCCAGAAATCAACTTTGATGATGTTGATAAAACTCGTGGTTTGGATATCGTAATCGTAACTACAGCGAACACAGACGAAGAATCACGTGCATTGCTTACTGGCCTCGGTATGCCGTTTGCAAAATAATATAGGAGGTAAAACTAATGGCTAAAAAATCTATGATTGCTAAGAACAAACGCCCAGCGAAGTTCTCTACTCAAGCATACACTCGCTGTGAACGTTGTGGACGTCCACACTCAGTTTACCGCAAGTTTAAACTTTGCCGTGTTTGCTTCCGTGAATTGGCATATAAAGGTCAAATCCCAGGTGTCACAAAAGCATCTTGGTAATTTAAGATATCAAGGGCGTTAAAACTCCAAGTGAAAATAGGAAACTTGACGAAGAAACTTTAGTTTCTAGGAAAGTTTATCTTTTTCACACAGAGTTTAGCCCGGGTTCAGTTGGGCTTGCCAATTTGAACACGAGCTACAGCTTTGGCAAAAAAGACCAATTTTCTTTGGAGCATCGCTCCTGCATCAAATTGCCTATTTTTGCTCTCGCTGTTACGCTCTCTGTATCATGTATTAACTAGCAAGTGCAACTTGCAAACTACTAGTAAGAGGAGAAATTATAATGGTTATGACTGACCCAATCGCAGACTTCCTTACACGTATTCGTAACGCTAACCAAGCAAAACACGAAGTACTTGAAGTACCTGCATCAAACATCAAAAAAGGGATTGCTGAAATCCTTAAACGCGAAGGTTTTGTAAAAAACGTTGAATTCATCGAAGATGACAAACAAGGCATCATCCGTGTATTCTTGAAATACGGACAAAACGGTGAAAAAGTTATCACAAACTTGAAACGTGTATCTAAACCAGGTTTGCGTGTTTACAAAAAACGTGAAGATCTTCCAAAAGTTCTTAACGGACTTGGAATTGCTATCCTCTCAACTTCTGAAGGTCTGCTTACTGATAAAGAAGCACGCCAAAAGAATGTTGGTGGAGAAGTTATCGCTTACGTTTGGTAATATTTAGCTCCCAATTTCGTTGTGATTCTTCGTTATTGTCTCTTGCCTAACCCAAAGTTATGTCTGCGAGACAATGCCTCGATTCACTTAGAAATTGAGACCTAAACATTAACTTTTAAATCAAAAAGATTTAAACCCCGTGAAAACTGGCCCGCAAAGGCCTGACAATTTAACAGGAGAATAAAAAACATGTCACGTATTGGTAATAAAGTTATCGTGTTGCCTGCTGGTGTTGAAATCACTAACAATGACAACGTTGTAACTGTAAAAGGACCTAAAGGAGAACTTACTCGTGAGTTCTCAAAAGATATTGAAATCCGTGTGGAAGGTACTGAAGTAACACTTCACCGTCCAAACGATTCAAAAGAAATGAAAACAATCCACGGAACAACTCGTGCCCTTTTGAACAACATGGTTACTGGTGTATCAGAAGGATTCAAGAAAGAACTTGAAATGCGCGGGGTTGGATACCGTGCACAACTTCAAGGATCAAAACTTGTTTTGGCTGTTGGTAAATCACACCCAGACGAAGTTGAAGCTCCAGAAGGAATTACTTTTGAACTCCCAAACCCAACAACAATCGTTGTTAGCGGAATTTCAAAAGAAGTAGTTGGTCAAACAGCTGCTTATGTACGTAGCCTTCGTTCACCTGAACCATACAAAGGTAAAGGGATCCGTTATGTTGGTGAATACGTTCGCCGCAAAGAAGGTAAAACAGGTAAATAATGTAGTTTGGTTGTTTTTCAACCAACCTTCATCTTACCAACTCAGTGCTTAGCACATGATTTTAAAATTAAGAGGTGAAAATTGTGATTTCGAAACCAGATAAAAATAAAATCCGTCAAAAACGCCACCGTCGCGTTCGCGGAAAACTCTCTGGAACTGCTGATCGCCCACGTTTGAACGTATTCCGTTCTAATACAGGCATCTACGCTCAAGTAATTGATGACGTAGCGGGTGTAACGCTCGCAAGCGCTTCAACTCTTGACAAAGAAGTTTCAAAAGGAACTAAAACTGAACAAGCCGTTGTTGTCGGCAAACTTGTTGCTGAACGTGCAGTTGCTAAAGGTATTTCTGAAGTGGTGTTCGACCGCGGTGGATATCTATATCACGGACGTGTTAAAGCTTTGGCTGATGCAGCTCGTGAAAACGGATTGAAATTCTAATAGGAGGACACTAGAAAATGGCATTTAAAGATAATGCAGTTGAACTTGAAGAACGCGTAGTTGCCATCAACCGTGTAACAAAAGTTGTTAAAGGTGGACGTCGTCTTCGTTTTGCAGCTCTTGTAGTTGTTGGTGACCGTAATGGCCGTGTTGGATTTGGTACTGGTAAAGCTCAAGAAGTTCCAGAAGCAATCCGTAAGGCTGTTGAAGATGCTAAGAAAAACTTGATCGAAGTTCCTATGGTTGGAACAACAATTCCACATGAAGTAACATCAGTATTTGGTGGAGCTCGTGTATTGTTGAAACCAGCTATCGAAGGGGCTGGGGTTGCTGCAGGTGGTGCAGTTCGTGCCGTTGTCGAATTGGCAGGTATTGCAGATGTTACATCTAAATCACTTGGATCAAACACTCCAATCAACATCGTTCGTGCAACTGTTAACGGTTTGGCACAATTGAAACGCGCTGATGAAGTTGCTGCCCTTCGTGGTATTTCAGTTTCTGACTTGGCTTAAGAAAGGAGATTCAAATGGCTCAAATTAAAATTACTTTGACTAAGTCTCCAATCGGACGCATCCCGTCACAACGTAAAACTGTTGTAGCACTTGGACTTGGCAAATTGAACAGCTCTGTTATTAAAGAAGATAACCCAGCAGTACGTGGTATGATCACTGCTGTATCTCACTTAGTAACAGTTGAAGAAGTAAAATAATCTATTTGAAATAGAAACAAAGTTTTCAGGGGTATGAGAGGTTCTCATCCCCTAAAACTAAATATAAGTATAGGCGAGTTTGTAGTTAGGACACCTTTTCCTGATTACATGCGTTAGCAATTTACAAAAGAGGAGAAAATTAATAATGAAACTTCATGAATTACAACCTGCTACAGGTTCACGTAAAGTCCGCAACCGTGTTGGTCGTGGTACTTCATCTGGTAATGGTAAAACTTCTGGCCGTGGTCAAAAAGGTCAAAAAGCTCGTAGCGGTGGCGGTGTTCGTCTTGGTTTTGAAGGTGGACAAACTCCATTGTTCCGTCGTCTTCCAAAACGTGGATTTACAAACATCAACGCTAAAGAATATGCTATTGTGAACCTTGATCAATTGAACGCCTTTGAAGATGGTGCTGAAGTAACTCCAGTAGTACTTGTAGAATCAGGAATTGTAAAAGCTGAAAAATCAGGTATCAAAATTCTTGGTAACGGAGAATTGACTAAGAAGTTGACTGTTAAAGCAGCTAAATTCTCTAAATCAGCTGAAGAAGCTATCACTGCTAAAGGTGGTTCAGTTGAAGTCATCTAAGTGAGGTGACCTATGTTTTTTAAATTATTAAAAGATGCATTTAAGGTGAAACAAGTACGGTCGAAGATTTTATTTACGATCTTCATCATTCTTGTTTTCCGCATTGGGACCACGATTACAGTGCCTGGTGTAAATGCGAAAATTCTGAACAACCTTCAAGATGTGTCCTTCTTGAACATGCTCAGTTTGGTTTCTGGGAATGCCATGAGGAACTTCTCAGTTTTCGCATTAGGGGTTAGCCCATACATCACAGCTTCGATCGTCGTACAACTTTTGCAAATGGATCTGTTACCTAAGTTTGTTGAATGGGGCAAACAAGGGGAAGTTGGTCGAAGAAAGCTCAACCAAGCAACACGCTATATTTCTTTGGTTCTAGCCTTTGTTCAATCCATCGGGATTACAGCCACCTTCCACACTTTGTCTCAGGCGAAATTAGTCGCTACTCCAAATGCCAAAACTTATCTGTTAATCGGTGCGATTCTGACGACCGGTTCCATGATTGTCACTTGGCTTGGAGAACAAATCACAGATAAAGGCTACGGTAATGGTGTTTCAATGATTATCTTTGCAGGGATTGTGTCATCAATTCCTGAGATGATTAAAGAAATCTATGAAAATGCATTTGTGAATGTTCGTTCTGGTCAAATGACCAATTCCCTCATTTTTGTTGGGGTATTAATCCTTGCTGTCTTGGTTATTGTTTACTTTACAACCTTTGTAGAGCAAGCACAATACAAGATTCCAATCCAATATACAAAGATTGCACAAGGAGCTCCGTCAAGTTCTTACCTTCCTTTGAAAGTAAACCCAGCAGGGGTTATTCCTGTCATCTTCGCTAGTTCGATTACAGCAGCGCCTGCTGCGATTTTCCAAGTGATTAGCGCTATGGGTTACAATGCAGGATGGGTGAAAACAGCTCAAGCCATGTTGGCTACAAACACACCAACTGGTGTGGCAATGTATGCCTTATTGATCATTCTCTTCACCTTCTTCTACACGTTTGTTCAGATCAATCCTGAAAAAACGGCAGAAAACCTTCAAAAGAGTGGTGCCTATATCCCAGGCGTACGCCCTGGTAAGGGGACAGAAGAGTTTATGTCTCGTTTGCTACGTCGTTTAGCAAGTGTCGGATCAGTATTCCTTGGCTTTATTACCATCATTCCAATCCTAGCTCGAGATTTATTTGGTTTGACAGATGCAGTTGCTCTTGGAGGAACTAGTTTGTTAATCATTATTTCAACAGGTATTGAGGGAATGAAACAATTAGAAGGCTACTTATTAAAACGTAAGTATGTCGGATTTATGGACACAACAACAGAATAGAATAAGGTTGACTTTGTCAGCCTTCTATTTTGTTTTTAAATGGAAATAGGAATTCGCTCCTGCTTCCATTTAAAAACAAAATAAGGAGAATTCATCATGAATCTTTTAATTATGGGGTTGCCTGGAGCAGGTAAAGGAACTCAAGCAGCTAAAATCGTTGAAGAGTTTCACGTAGCGCACATCTCCACTGGAGATATGTTCCGCGCAGCGATGGCTAACCAAACTGAAATGGGTGTGCTTGCAAAATCATACATTGATAAAGGTGAGTTGGTACCAGATGAAGTTACCAATGGGATTGTCAAAGAACGCCTTGCTCAAGATGATATCAAAGAAACAGGTTTCCTTTTGGATGGGTATCCACGTACAATTGAACAAGCTCATGCCTTGGACAAAACATTGGCTGAACTTGGAATTGAACTTGAAGGTGTTATTAACATCGAAGTAGATCCATCATGCCTACTTGAACGTTTGAGTGGTCGTATCATTCACCGTGAAACTGGCGAAACTTTCCATAAAGTATTCAACCCACCAGTTGATTACAAAGAGGAAGATTTCTACCAACGTGAAGATGACAAACCAGAAACGGTTAAACGTCGTTTGGACGTCAATATTGCACAAGGAGAACCAATCATTGAATTTTATCGTTCAAAAGGACTCGTACATGACATCCAAGGAAACCAAGATATCAATGATGTATTTTCAGACATTGAAAAAGTCTTGGCAAATTTGAAATAAAAGCGTTTTTCATGCTTGCAATATTGGACAACTAGTGTTACAATTAGTTAGTCTGACTTATAATTGTTACCTCTGTGCTCAGAGGAATGAATCGAAATTTATGGAGGTACTTTTGCGTGGCAAAAGACGATGTGATTGAAGTAGAAGGCAAAGTAGTTGATACTATGCCGAATGCTATGTTTACGGTTGAACTTGAAAATGGACATCAGATTTTAGCAACAGTTTCTGGTAAAATTCGTAAAAACTATATTCGTATTTTAGCGGGAGATCGTGTTACAGTGGAGATGAGTCCGTACGATTTGACACGTGGACGTATCACATACCGCTTTAAATAATCGAAAAACTTGGAGGGATAAAAATGAAAGTAAGACCATCGGTCAAACCAATTTGCGAATACTGTAAAGTAATTCGTCGTAATGGTCGTGTTATGGTAATTTGCCCAGCAAATCCAAAACACAAACAACGTCAAGGATAAGATAGAAAGGAGAAAACATGGCTCGTATTGCTGGAGTTGACATTCCAAATGACAAACGTGTAGTAATTTCATTGACTTATGTGTACGGTATCGGACTTCCAACATCTAAGAAAATCCTTGCTGCTGCAGGCGTTTCTGAAGATATTCGTGTTCGCGATCTTACACCAGATCAAGAAGATGCTATCCGTCGTGAAGTTGACGCAATCAAAGTTGAAGGTGACCTTCGTCGTGAAGTAAACTTGAACATCAAACGTTTGATGGAAATCGGTTCATACCGTGGTATCCGTCACCGTCGTGGACTTCCAGTTCGTGGACAAAACACTAAAAACAATGCTCGCACTCGTAAAGGTAAAGCTGTTGCGATTGCAGGTAAGAAAAAATAAAATAAAATAAGGAGGTAAAAATCTTGGCTAAACCAACACGTAAACGTCGTGTGAAAAAGAATATCGAATCTGGTATTGCTCACATTCACGCTACTTTCAATAACACTATTGTTATGATTACAGATGTGCATGGTAACGCTGTAGCATGGTCATCAGCTGGTGCTCTTGGTTTCAAAGGTTCTCGTAAATCTACACCATTTGCTGCACAAATGGCTTCAGAAGCTGCTGCTAAATCTGCACAAGAACATGGTCTTAAAACAGTTGAAGTAACTGTTAAAGGTCCTGGTTCAGGTCGTGAGTCTGCTATCCGTGCTCTTGCTGCTGCTGGTCTTGAAGTAACAGCAATCCGTGATGTAACACCTGTACCACATAATGGTTGTCGTCCTCCAAAACGTCGTCGTGTGTAATCTTTAATAACAATAGTACACAAGGTTCGTTTCGAGGGAGTATAATAAATGATTGAGTTTGAAAAACCAATAATAACAAAAATTGATGAAAATAAAGATTACGGCAAATTTGTCATCGAACCACTAGAACGTGGTTATGGTACAACTTTGGGTAACTCTCTTCGTCGTGTACTTTTGTCATCACTTCCAGGTGCTGCCGTAACATCAATTAAGATTGATGGAGTACTCCACGAATTTGATACCGTACCAGGCGTCCGTGAAGACGTGATGCAAATCATCCTTAATATTAAAGGACTTGCTGTAAAATCTTACGTCGAAGACGAAAAAACAATTGAACTTGATGTTCAAGGTCCAGCTGAAGTTACTGCTGGAGATATCTTGACTGATAGCGACATTGAAATTGTTAACCCTGATCATTATCTTTTCACTATCGCTGAAGGAGCTTCTTTGAAAGCGACTATGACAGTAGCTACAAACCGTGGTTATGTTCCAGCAGATGAAAACAAGAAGGATGATGCACCAGTGGGAACATTGGCTGTAGATTCAATCTACACACCAGTGAAAAAAGTCAATTATCAAGTTGAACCTGCCCGTGTAGGTAGCAACGATGGTTTTGATAAATTGACAATCGAAATCATGACAAACGGAACAATCATCCCTGAAGATGCCCTCGGTCTCTCGGCTCGCGTTTTGATTGAACACTTGAACTTGTTTACTGACCTTACTGACGTTGCTAAAGCTACTGATGTAATGAAAGAAACTGAAAAAGTGAACGATGAAAAGGTGCTTGACCGTACCATCGAAGAACTTGATTTGTCTGTACGCTCATATAACTGTTTGAAACGTGCCGGTATTAATACCGTTCATGATTTGACAGAAAAAACTGAGCCTGAAATGATGAAAGTCCGTAACCTAGGTCGTAAATCTCTTGAAGAAGTCAAAGTTAAGTTGGCTGATCTTGGACTTGGACTCAAAAACGATAAATAATAATATAGGAGGATAACATGGCTTACCGTAAACTTGGACGCACAAGCTCACAACGTAAAGCGGTTCTTCGTGATTTGACTACAGATCTTATCATTAACGAAGCAATCGTTACAACTGAAGCACGTGCTAAAGAAATCCGTAAAACAGTTGAAAAAATGATCACTCTTGGTAAACGTGGTGATTTGCACGCACGTCGTCAAGCAGCTGCATTTGTACGTAACGAAATTGCATCTGAAAGCTATGATGAAGCAACTGATAAATATACATCAACAACTGCTCTTCAAAAACTTTTCTCAGAAATCGCACCTCGTTATGCTGAACGTAACGGTGGATACACTCGTATCCTTAAAACAGAACCACGTCGTGGCGATGCTGCCCCAATGGCAATCATCGAACTTGTTTAATTTTTATCAATTTTGTTGAGTGTTATGATGATGGAATAGCTTAGCTTTTCTTAGTCTAGCTCTGGTCTACCGCTGGGCAAACGCCTAGCGGGAACACTCATCATAAAAATGGGAATAAATAAGCATGTAACGCTTGTTTACGAAAGGTAATACTGTTATTTTTCGTAAGCAGGCGTTTTTTTGGGCTATAAATCGTCTGAATATTTTGATATAATGAAATAAGCTTATTTCAAAAAGGGGGACATTATTTTGACAACAGCCAAGGAACTGCTTAGGCAAAGGTATTATGAGCCAATTAAGGAGCAACCGGAATTATTTGTGGGGATTGAGTTGGAATACCCAGTTGTTAATTTGAGTGGTAATGCTACAGATGTCTCTCTTACAAAACAGTTACTAGTCTATCTCTTAGATAATTTTGATTTTCAAGCTGATAAGTATGATTCTGATAACAATCCCATTCAGCTTATCGATAAAGCTTCTGGAGATATAATTCTTTTTGAAGTCTCCTACAATACGATTGAGTTTGCTTTTGCAAAGGCTGACAGAATCTCTGAGGTTGAGGAACGTTTGGATACTTACCTCGGTATAATCCAACCTTATCTTCAGAATCATAATCATGAGTTGCAAGGTTGGGGAGTGAATCCAAACTGGGCAAAAAATGACAACAGACCTGTTAAATCTCCTCGTTATGAGATGCTTATGGATTTTCTCGAGTTATCTAAAGCAAAGAACGATCCTTTCTTTCATGATTATCCAGAATATGGTTCTTTCATCTGTGGGAGTCAGGTACAGTTAGATGTTTCAAAAACGTCCTATTTAAGGGTTTTAAATGCTTTTAATCAAATAGAGGGACCCAAAGCAGTATTATTGGCAAACTCTGAATTTTGGGGCTCAGATTGGGATTTAGCGCTTTCTCGTGATGTTTTCTGGGAGAATTCCATGCACGGTGTTTTTGAGGAAAATGCAGGGGTATTTCCCAAGGTGTTTAAGAGCGAAGATCACTATTTTTCTTACTTGTCTGAGACAGCCATTTTTACTGCTAAGCGTGGTGACGAAACCTACTATTTTGAACCAATACGTGCTAAAGACTATCTAAGTACGTCATCTGTCAAGGCACACTCTATTCATGGCGAAGTAGTCACTATTGAGCCAAGTGAGGAAGATTTTAAGACTCACCGTTCTTATCAATTCCAAGATTTAACGACACGAGGGACGATTGAGTTTCGCAGTGTTTGTACCCAACCTTTCTCATCAACCTTTGCACCAGCAGCCTTTCACCTTGGTCTTTTAGTCAATTTGGAAAATCTGGAAAATATTTTGAATGACTCACCTTTTTTTGAGGCATTTGACTATGATTTTCCTAGAATTCGTCGTTTATTTTCGAAAAAAGATATTTCTGCTACAGACCTCAAAATGATTTTACCTTTGACAGAATCGTTATTGGCTTGTGCTGAGGATGGCTTAACATCGCGTGGTTTTGGAGAAGAAGTCTACTTAGCTCCCCTTAGAGAGAAATTAGATAAACTGAATAAGAGTTTATCTTAACCTTTGATAAAAGATATAATAGATAACTTTTGCTAAAAAATTTAAAAAAAGGCAAAAAAGTATTGACGTCAGTAAACAATAAATGGTATTATATAGTAGTTGTTTCGAAAGAGACAAGAGAAAGTTATAAAAACTTTCAAAAAAGTATTGACACGAGTTGTCAATCTTGATATAATAACTAATGTTGTTAGCGGAAATGGCGGAATTGGCAGACGCGCAGGACTAAGGATCCTGTGACCGCTTTAGGTCGTGAGGGTTCAAGTCCCTCTCTCCGCATCGGATCAAGATAGCTTCGGCTATCTTTTTTTGTTTTCAAATCTCTTTGTGGTAGAATAGGTGTGAGATGAGGTGAGAACATGAAGAAGAAGTATCTGGTTTTGGTCGATGGCCTCTTTGCACTATTGGGAAGTGCCATTAATTTTTTCGGTCCTATCCTAATTTTAGCGATGGCGATAGGCGCATACAAGGATACTTTTAGATATTTTATTGCCTTAAACATATGGAATGTTTTCATTTTTTTAGTGGCGATTGCTTCTAAGTATCTGCTCAGAGAAGAGAAAAGGATGAAAAGATGGATTCCCAATCTCTTTCAGATAGCAGGCTTTATTCTCTTTCTTCCCTCAATCCTTGCTGTGTGTGAGAATATTCCCTTTCTTGAGGAATTGGTAAACGGACTTCTTGGGAAAATGTTTACCGACAGTCAGTTATTTGCCGCTTATTTCTATTCTCAATGGGTCGCAGGTGGACTCCTTGTGATTTGCGGGATTGGCTTTCTCCTTTCACTAAAAAATTTTAAAGAAGAGAATTGAAGGGGGTGTAAGTCCCCTTCTTTTATTTGTTTGCTAGGATGAGAGTTTTAGGAGATAGGAGATTCCGTCCTATTTATCGGAAGAAATCGCTTAAAGCTACAGGAAAAACTAGCAATTTCATCTAAAAAGTGATAAAATAAACAATGTAAGTGGGATTAGCCCCACAAAAATATATAGGAGGCCTATGACTAATGGCAATCGTTTCAGCAGAAAAATTTGTCCAAGCAGCTCGTGACAATGGTTATGCAGTTGGTGGATTTAACACAAACAACCTTGAGTGGACTCAAGCTATCTTGCGTGCAGCAGAAGCTAAGAAAGCTCCAGTACTTATCCAAACTTCTATGGGTGCTGCTAAATACATGGGTGGTTACAAAGTATGTAAAGCCCTTATTGAAAACCTTGTAGAATCAATGGGTATTACTGTACCAGTCGCTATTCACCTTGACCATGGTCACTACGACGATGCTCTTGAATGTATCGAAGCTGGTTACACTTCAATCATGTTTGACGGTTCACACCTTCCAGTTGAAGAAAACCTTAAATTGGCGAAAGATGTCGTTGAAAAAGCTCATGCTAAAGGTATCTCAGTAGAAGCTGAAGTTGGTACTATCGGTGGTGAAGAAGACGGTATCATCGGTGACGGTGAATTGGCACCAATCGAAGATGCTAAAGCAATGGTTGCTACAGGAATCGACTTCTTGGCTGCAGGTATCGGTAACATCCACGGTCCTTACCCAGCAAACTGGAAAGGTCTTCACCTTGACCACTTGCAAAAATTGACTGAAGCTGTTCCAGGATTCCCAATCGTATTGCACGGTGGATCAGGTATCCCTGATGATCAAATCCAAGCAGCTATCAAACTTGGTGTTGCAAAAGTTAACGTTAACACTGAATGCCAAATCGCATTTGCAAATGCTACTCGTCAATTCGTACGTGAATACGATGCAAACGAAGCAGAATACGACAAGAAGAAACTCTTCGACCCACGTAAATTCTTGAAACCAGGTTTCGAAGCAATTACTGCAGCTGTTGAAGAACGTATCGACGTATTCGGTTCAGAAGGCAAAGCTTAATTAAAAACAGGAAAGCAAGGTCCCATGTGGATCTTGTTTTTTTGTATGGGAAAGGTTGCTTCCAGGGGTTAATTTTTGTACAATATGCCTATGAAAAAATTTAAACAGTTTAGCTGGATCATTTTTGTTGTTCTTATCCTTTTTCTAGGAGGTACATTTGGTTTTCACCAACTTAGTTTGCAAAAAGAAAGTAAGCTTCTCACTCCTATCGGTAAAGAGGTCACGGTCAATGGACATCAAATGAATGTATACATTAAAGGTGAAGGATCTGAAACGATAGTTTTTCTTTCCGGTGCAGGTATCGCCTCTCCTATTTTAGACTTTAAGAATCTATCAGATTCCCTATCCAAAAAATACAAAGTTGTTGTCGTGGAGCGAGCAGGATATGGTTTTAGTGAAGATAGTGATCGTTCAAGAGATGTGATGGAGGTCCTTTCTGAGACCCGTCAAGCTTTGGCGCAAGCTCATGTTTCAGGTCCTTATGTGATTATTTCGCATTCTATGGCTAGTTTAGAGAGTCTTGCTTGGCAAGAGAAATATCCGAATGAAGTGAAGGCTTTGATTGGCCTGGATTGGGCCTTGCCAGCGAGTTATGAAGATTTAAAAGAACACCCAACTCTCATAACCTTAGCCTATTGGACGAGTAAGATTGGCCTGCTCCGTTATTTCCCAGAGTCCTTTTATATAAAAAATCCAACTCTGACTGAAACTGAACGACAACAATATAAATTACTAGCATATAAGCAGTTGATGTCACAAGCCATGCTTCATGAATCCCGTTTGGCAAAGGAAAATGCCAAGAAAGTTCCATCTAGCATTAATCCGAAAATTCCAGCCTTACTCCTGGTTTCTAACGGTGAAGGCACGACCTTTAGCCAATCAGAGTGGCAACGTTATGCAGAGAGATTTGCAAGCGACCAGTCTAATGTTCAAGTCGACTATATGGATGCGCCTCACGACCTCTATCATTATCAAAGCGATGCTATTGTTTCTCGTATTAAAGAATTTTTAGAGAATAATTGAGGGCTTAAAAATCCATTGAGACTGATGATAATAATTGAAAGGTAATGACTTATGAATAATTCTTATATTTTACTTAGACATGCCCATTCAAGATTTTCAAGTGATGATTTTAATAGAACTTTGTCAGAAAAAGGATTTTCATCTCTTGACTAGTTAGAGTTTTTGAATTCTTTTAATATTGATTATTATTTTTCTAGTCCTTATAAACGAGCATTTGAAACGATTAATAGCTCGCCAATTCAATTTGATAAAATAGTTCTTGATAATCGGTTACGAGAGCGAAAATTATCCTCAAGATTTATTGAAGATACTGAGTTTGAAAAAACAATTCAATATTTATGGCAAAATCCAGATAAATCTCTTATTGGAGGCGAGTCCAATCGAGAAGCATTAAATAGAATTTTAGATTTATTTGAGGACTTGGAAGAAAGGTATTCAGATAAAACCATTTTACTGAGTTCTCATGGAAATTTGCTAGGAATCTTAATCAATCATTTTGATTCAAGTTTTGATTATAAAAAAATGGGAACAGATGACCTTTCCAGATTGTTTTCTAGTTGACAAAGATGAGAGTGTGAAAAGAATTATGAAAGTTACTTCTAGGTAATCATTTAGTTCAATCTATGTGATTTTATTTTCTGTTATTACAAATAGAATTGAAGGAAAAATAGCCATGATATTCGATCAGTCCTTGCAAGCCTACCTACATGAAGTAGATGATGTTCTTGTAGCTTGGGAAGAAAAACCAAGTGGAAACTTTGAGATGGAAGCTCAGTTGCTTGCAGCCAATTACCATAAAAATCTTTACCGTATTCTTGCATTTATACTGCCTCATTTACAAGAATTTTATGGGTATTTCACAGATGAAGAAGCTACTGAAAAATTGGGTAAACCCATCATCGAGCCAGAAAGACAAATCGTTACTTTCTGCGATCAAACTTTTGATGATATTCATATCTTTTCTTTTGACTATCAGGGGCAGGCATTTGAGAGTCTGGAGAATTTTGCCATTGATGGTTAAGGTCTGTTTTCAGTTTTAAAAAGAAGGAGAGAGACTGATGAGTACTGCTGATTTTGTCTTTATTGAGAGTAAAGACCCCATATTCCTAGATTTACAAGCCTTTTGTACTGCTTTGAGAGAAAAATTCCCAGGTGTTTTGATCAGAGAAAGGATTAATCCTGAAAAAGCTTACTCGCTTTCTTGGGATTATCAAGGTCCTCAGTTTACCTTGGAAAGTTCTTTGAGTAGCAAGAAAAATGTTTTTGTGATAAATTACTTTGATTCACATAATAGGGTTCAGGATTATGCTTGCTATATCATCTGGCTTCGGAAATGGTTTCCACCTGAAGAGAAAGCTTCCTTTTGTGATGAAGGATATGAGTATGTGTTTGAACTTCCTAGTGATTTATCCCAAAAGGAGTTTGAAAACTACTTACGAACAAGGTTTGATGAGTGAAGAAGAAGTTCGAAAACGAATAATGATATGGAACAGTTGAAAAGGAGAATCAGATGCTTACTAAAGATGATATGTTAGTTGCTTTGCATGATGCAATTACTGAAGACCAAGAATTTGAGTTGGCAGACGAGATTGTAGATGCCATGGAGGCTTCCCCTCAACCCTTTGATTTGGTTGCTCCCATATTAGAACTCATTGCTAACCACCCAGAAGTTGATTTTGGTTCTCCAGGTGAATTGGTACACTTTGTGGAGAAGTTTTATCATCAAGGCTATGAGGATTTATTGTTGGAGTCAGTTCTAAAAAGTCCAACTGTGCATAACATCTGGATGCTTCATCGATGCTATAATGACAATGATCCAAATCTAGTTCGGCAGATTCAGACTTTGGTTGGAGAACTGAAGAAGGATAAGACTCTTGATTCACAAGTAAGAAGCATGATTGAAGACTTAACTTGGTAGAGGTAGGTGATGCAGCATCACCTTTTTATCTTTTCTTAGGGATAAAAATTTTCGATATAAATTAACACTTGTTTTCCTTAGACATTTGCACTATAATAGGGTGTTATTAGGGCTTTCTTTCCTTATGTTGAAAAAAAGGCAGATTTTAGGAGATAGATATGGCAATGATAGAAGTGCAACATCTTCGGAAAAATTTTGTGAAGACAGTTAAGGAGCCGGGGTTAAAGGGAGCCTTGCGCTCCTTTATTCATCCTGAAAAGCAGACCTTTGAAGCGGTCAAGGATTTAACTTTTGAAGTTCCAAAAGGGCAGATTTTAGGATTTATCGGGGCAAATGGTGCTGGGAAGTCAACCACCATCAAAATGCTGACAGGAATTTTGAAGCCCACATCTGGCTTTTGTCGGATTAACGGCAAGATTCCCCAGGATAATCGCCAAGATTATGTCAAGGATATTGGAGTCGTTTTCGGACAACGCACCCAGCTATGGTGGGATTTGGCTTTGCAAGAGACTTACACGGTTTTGAAAGAGATCTATGATGTACCGGACTCGCTTTTCCATAAGCGCATGGACTTTTTGAATGAAGTTTTGGATTTGAAGGAATTTATCAAGGATCCTGTGCGGACTCTTTCACTAGGTCAACGGATGCGGGCGGATATTGCGGCTTCCTTGCTTCACAATCCCAAAGTTCTCTTTTTAGATGAACCGACTATTGGTTTGGATGTGTCGGTCAAGGACAACATTCGTCGGGCCATTACCCAGATTAATCAGGAGGAAGAGACAACTATTCTCTTGACTACTCATGATTTGAGTGATATTGAGCAACTCTGTGATCGGATTTTTATGATTGATAAGGGGCAAGAGATTTTTGATGGAACGGTTAGCCAGCTCAAGGAGACCTTTGGAAAGATGAAGACTCTCTCCTTTGACCTGACGCCAGGTCAAAATCATCTAGTCTCTCATTATGAGGGCTTGCCTGATATGTCCATTGATAGACAAGGAAATACTCTCAATATTGAATTCGATAGTTCCCGCTACCAGTCGGCCGATATTATCAAGCAAACCTTATCTGATTTTGAGGTCCGTGATTTGAAGATGGTAGATACGGATATTGAAGATATTATCCGTCGCTTCTATCGAAAGGAGCTCTAAGATGGTCAAATTGTGGAGACGTTATAAACCCTTTATCAATGCAGGGATTCAGGAGTTGATTAGCTATCGAGTCAACTTTATTCTTTATCGGATTGGCGATGTCATGGGTGCTTTTGTGGCTTTTTATCTATGGAAGGCTGTCTTTGATTCCTCCCAGGAGCCTTTGATTCAGGGCTTCAGTATGGCGGATATCACCCTCTACATCATCATGAGTTTTGTGACTAATCTTCTGACTAGGTCGGATTCTTCCTTTATGATTGGTGATGAGGTCAAGGATGGTTCCATTATCATGCGCTTGTTGCGACCAGTGCATTTTGCGGCTTCTTACCTCTTTACGGAGCTTGGTTCCAAGTGGTTGATTTTTATCTCTGTTGGACTGCCATTTTTAAGTGTCATTGTTTTGATGAAAATCTTATCTGGGCAAGGGATTGTAGAAGTGCTGGGACTAACTACCCTTTATCTTTTTAGCTTAACGCTGGCCTATCTGATTAACTTTTTCTTTAATATCTGCTTTGGATTTTCAGCCTTTGTATTTAAAAATCTTTGGGGTTCCAACCTACTTAAGACTTCCATAGTGGCCTTTATGTCTGGGAGTTTGATTCCCTTGGCTTTCTTTCCAAAGGTCATTTCAGATATTCTGTCCTTCTTACCTTTCTCATCCTTAATTTACACTCCGGTCATGATTATTGTTGGGAAATACGATGCTAGTCAGATTCTTCAAGCACTTTTGCTTCAGCTTTTCTGGCTTATAGTGATGGTGGGCTTGTCTCAGTTGATTTGGAAACGAGTCCAGTCATTTATCACCATTCAGGGAGGTTAGTATGAAAAAATATCAACGCATGCATCTGATTTTTATCAGACAATACATCAAGCAAATCATGGAATACAAGGTAGATTTTGTGGTTGGTGTGTTGGGAGTCTTTCTGACTCAAGGCCTGAACCTCTTGTTTCTCAATGTCATCTTTCAACACATTCCCTCCCTAGAAGGTTGGACTTTTCAAGAAATTGCCTTTATCTATGGATTTTCCTTAATTCCAAAGGGACTAGATCATCTCTTTTTTGACAATCTCTGGGCTTTAGGTCAACGACTAGTTCGAAAAGGGGAGTTTGACAAGTATCTGACTCGTCCTATCAATCCTCTCTTTCACATCCTCGTTGAGACCTTTCAGATTGATGCCTTGGGTGAACTCTTGGTCGGTGGCATTCTATTAGGAACAACAGTAACTAGCATCTCTTGGACTCTTCCAAAATTCCTGATTTTTCTAGTCTGTATTCCTTTTGCGACCTTGATTTACACTTCTTTAAAAATCGCGACAGCCAGCATCGCTTTTTGGACCAAGCAGTCAGGTGCCATGATTTACATTTTCTATATGTTTAATGATTTTGCCAAGTATCCTATTTCTATTTACAATTCGCTCCTTCGTTGGTTAATTAGCTTTATTGTACCTTTCGCCTTTACGGCCTACTATCCTGCCAGCTATTTCTTGCAGGACAAGGATGGACTCTGGAATATTGGTGGTTTGATTCTGATTTCCCTTGTTTTCTTTGTTATTTCCCTCAAACTTTGGGACAGGGGATTGGATGCCTACGAAAGTGCTGGTTCGTAAGAGGTAAAGTAAGACTAAAATCAAAAAAGGAACTTATGATGTTTGTAATTAAAGGAGTCAAGGGTGAAGATCAAAAAATGGCAGTTGTCGCTGAGATCTTAAGGGATTTGCCAGAATGGTTTGGAATACCAGAAAGCACGCAAGCCTACATTGAAGGAGCTAAGGATTTACGAGTTTGGGTTGCTTATCAAGAAAGTGATGTAGTAGGGTTTATAAGTTTATCATATTCGAGTGAAGATTGTGCTGAAATTGACTGTCTCGGAGTGAAAAAAACATTTCAAGGGCAAGGAATTGGAAGGGAATTAATTACGACTATAGAAAGAGAAGCAGTCAAACAAGTGGACTACCTACAGGTCAAAACAGTCGCAGAAGGTTCAAATAAAGATTATGACCGAACAATTGTCTTTTATCGCAGTCTTGGTTTTAAAAAATTAGAGATTTTTCCATCTTTATGGGATCCACAGAATCCATGTCAGATTCTGATTAAAAAGATCAACTAAAAGTGCTTGACATCCGCTCTCAGAGTGCTATACTAAGAAGGTAATCGCCGATTTAGCTCAGTTGGTAGAGCAACGCACTCGTAACGCGTAGGTCACAGGTTCGATCCCTGCAATCGGCATCAGATGATACATTAAAAAGCCTGTTGTGACGGGCTTTTTTTGATGTTGAATCACTTTTTGTACCAATGAAACTCTAACAGTAGTTTTCTTACGTTGATTTTCTATTTCTGATGACTATGTAATAAAGAATATAGAAATCTTTTACTTTGTAACCCTATGCGCCAAACCCTTAGATATTTAGACAAATTACAATTGTTACAAAAATATTTCAAAAAACACTTGACATTCTGTAACATTGTAATATAATAGCTAATATAAATTTAGGTGAGGTATCATAATTATGAAAAAATGGACAAGTTTAGCACTTTTAGGCTTAACTTCTGCAACTCTACTAGTAGCTTGTGGTTCTAAAAAAGAGGAGAATAGTTCTTCTGTAAAAGAAACACAGACTTCTATGAAATCTGGTCAAAATAAAACAAATCAGTCCTCTAAAAAGAAAAATACAAAAGCTACTGAATCTAGTTCAGAAGAAACAACACAATCAAGTCAAACAACCACAGCGTCTAATACAACAAGTGGTGCCAAAGCTACAGATTCATCCCAAATGGTTCCTGCAGAGCTGGTAGGGACTTGGACAGGTACAACTGAAATTGCGAAAGATGTCCAAATGACAGTGGCTGCGGACGGAACGGTCACTACGACAGCAAACTTTTATCAAGCAGATGTGAACCCAATTCGTACAGCAACGACTAGAGCAAAAGCTGTTCAAGCTTCTGGTAATATCTATTACTGGGATACGGATGAAGCAGGGGCTTTTGAGGCACTCCTTCCTGGTATTGCTGGACTTGGGGGAGCCAATGCCAAGGTAAAAGCCGGTTTCATTTTGGAAGAGGGCCATTATACACCAATTGTATTTGTAACAGGTCTCAATGAAGAGTTTGATTACAGCAAATACAATGATTTCCGTGTTTCACTCACAAAATAAAGACACATTCAACGCTCTTAAAATTGACAACACCCCAAAAGTTAGATTTTCCTATCTATCTTTCAGGGTGTTTTCTTATAGCCAAATTGGGAAAGAAATCAAAAGGTCTTAGCTCTGTTTCTACATTTTTATTTCTTTGTAAAATCATTTAATTAATTTAGCTAAAAAGGTTTGTCCAAGTTCTCAGTTGCTCACTTAATTAGCTCTTTTACTTCTTAGATACGACCTCTTAGTAGGGAAAACGTGCCACTTACTGAAAAGCCCTTGTTTTGTTTTCAACAGCTGTTATAATGGTACTATCAAAACGTTGGGAAAGGAGTTTTATGAAAGTTAGAATCGAATTGGATCCATCTATGGACGAGCCTGAGATCTTGATTCGAGCTCCACGCTTGACCCCGGAGTTGACCCAGCTGCAAGAGAGAATCCTAGAACAAAAGGTCGCTCCTTTGGCCTTCTACAAGGATCGAAGTGAGTATTTTCTGGATGTGGCATCGATCCTCTTTTTTGAGACGGACGGGGAGAAGATTTTTGGACACACCAAGGACGAGGCCTATGAGGTCAAGCAGAAGCTCTATGAGTTGGAGGAGCTGCTTCCCATCGCCTTTTGTCGGATTTCCAAATCCACCATTGTCAATGCAAAGCAGATCTACTCTCTGGAAAAGTCTTTTTCAGGGACCAGCACGGTCAATTTCTACCAGACTCATAAGCAGGTTCATGTATCTAGACGCTACTATCAACTCTTAAAAGAACGACTAAATGAAATGAGGTAATATCATGAGAAAAAAATTAATTGGAGTATTCTTAATCCTTTTAGCAGCCTTAATCCTCTTACAAGGCTATTTTGTAAAATGGGACATCAGCATCTGGACCTTGGCTTGGGTCACCTTGCTTGCAGTCCTATCCCTCTCAAGTTTCTTAAAACGCCATTTTGGTTGGGGCTTCATCTATGGACTTTTAGCCCTCTTTTGTCTCAATGGGCAATACCATTTCCTCCCAGTTTCAAATTCAGTTGTCATCCTTTCCTCAATTCTCGCTGTGATTGGGCTCAACATTTTGTTTAAACCCTCTAAGAAAACAAAAGCCCGCCTAGCTTCCTATTCTGCTGGGTCCATGAGTAAGTCGGATGGCAATGACATCGATGTCACTTTTTCAACGGTGACAAAATATCTCAATGACCAACACTTTACCCACGGAAGTGCAGATGTAAGTGTGGGAGAAGCTTCGGTTTATTTTGACAATTGCCGGATTGAGGGTCCTTCTGCTCAGTTTGTTGTTGATGTTTCTCTTGGGAGTCTGAGCCTCTATGTACCAAGCGATTGGCGTGTCCATGTAAATGTGGATAATTCCCTCTCAGCGATCCAACATCAGGAAAATCCAAGTGCTCTGACAAGCAAGGATTTCTACATTACGGGCGATGTTTCCTTAGGAAATCTGGAAATTATCTATGTCGGAGCGAATTCGTTTTCTTAAGTCGGAAATGAAAAACTTTGGCCAAAAGCTTGCCAAGAGAGATTTTTTTTGGTAATATAGTACGGTATGTGGTGCTAGCACATCCGTTATATTAGATCTAATAGGAGGAAACACAGAAATGGCTAAAGTATGTTATTTCACAGGTCGTAAGACTGTATCAGGTAACAACCGTTCACACGCTATGAACCAAACAAAACGTGCCGTAAAACCAAACCTTCAAAAAGTAACTGTCCTTATCGATGGTAAACCTAAAAAAGTTTGGGCTTCAGCTCGTGCATTGAAATCTGGTAAAGTAGAACGCGTTTAATAAAGAATATAGAACCTCATAGAGGTTCTTTTCTTTTTCTCTAGATACAGCTGTCACAGCGGGAGAAGAATAATCCCTACCCTTTTACAGCTGATCTCTTTTATGGTAAAATAGAATATAAAATACTTTTGAGGTAGAAATTATGACAGTAAAAATCAATACAAAGGACGGTCAAATTGAATTGACTGATGAGGTTATCGCAACTGTTGTAGGCGGTGCCGCTACTGAGATCTTCGGTGTGGTTGGAATGGCCAGCAAAAATGCGATCAAAGATAATTTCCAAGCCCTCCTAGGGAAAGAAAACTTCTCTAAAGGTGTTGTTGTCAAAACAACGGAAGCAGGAACTATCGCAGTTGATGTTTACACTGTTTTGAGCTATGGAACAAAAATTAGCGAAGTCTCAAAAAATATTCAAGAACGTGTGAAATTTAGTTTGGAAAATCAACTTGGAATCACTACGGATACTGTGAATGTCTATATTCAAAATATCAAGATTGTGGGAGAATAATCGTGGCTAATATTACTACAAGTTTATTTCAAGAAATGGTTCAAGCGGGGGCTACGCGCTTAAATAAACAAGCGGAATATGTAAACTCTTTGAACGTCTTTCCTGTACCAGATGGAGATACAGGGACTAATATGGGAATGACCATCGAAAATGGGGCCAAAGAAGTATCTGACCGTTCTGCATCAACTGTTGGAGAAGCGGCAGGAATCTTTGCTAAAGGTCTCTTGATGGGTGCGCGTGGGAACTCAGGAGTTATCACTTCTCAATTGTTCCGTGGATTTTCTCAAAGTGTCAAAGACAAAGAAGAATTGGATGGAGCAGCACTTGCAGCAGCCTTCCAGTCTGGTGTAGAAGTTGCTTATAAAGCCGTTATGAAGCCGGTTGAAGGAACCATTTTGACGGTTTCTCGTGGGGCAGCTATCGGGGCTAAGAAAAAAGCAGAATCTACCAACGATGCAGTGGAAGTTATGCGTGCAGCTCTTGAAGGAGCTAAAACAGCTCTTGCGAAGACTCCAGATATGTTGCCAGTCTTGAAAGAAGTTGGCGTGGTAGACTCTGGTGGTCAAGGGTTGGTCTTCATCTATGAAGGATTCTTGTCAGCCTTGACAGGTGAATTCATTGCTTCTGAAGAGTTCCAAGCAACACCTGCAACTATGTCAGAAATGATCAATGCAGAACACCACAAGTCCGTCGCTGGCCATGTCGCAACTGAAGATATCAAGTTTGGTTACTGTACAGAAATCATGGTCGCATTGAAACAAGGTCCAACCTATGTCAAAGACTTCGATTACGATGAATTCCGTAACTATTTGAACAACCTTGGGGATTCCCTATTGGTGGTGAATGACGATGAGATTGTCAAAGTTCACGTCCATACAGAAGATCCAGGTCTTGTCATGCAAGAAGGTCTTAAGTACGGAAGCTTGGTCAAGGTCAAAGTCGACAACATGCGTAACCAACACGAAGCGCAAGTTGAAAAAGAAGAACGTCAAGCCAAACCAGTTGAAGAAAAAGAATATGCCATCATCGCAGTAGTTGCTGGTGATGGATTGGCTGATATCTTTAAAGCGCAAGGAGTGGATTACATCATCTCTGGTGGTCAAACCATGAACCCATCAACTGAAGACTTTGTCAAAGCAGTTGAAGAGTTGAATGCGCGCAACATTATTATCTTGCCAAACAACAAAAATATCTTGATGGCTGCTCAATCTGCAGCAGAAGTGATTGATCAACCAGCAGCAGTTGTTGAGACCAAGACCATCCCTCAAGGATTGACTAGTCTTCTTGCCTTTGATGAAAGCAAGTCGATCGAAGAAAACTACGAACGCATGAGCGCTTCATTGGGCGATGTTGTGTCTGGTAGTGTGACAACAGCGGTTCGCGATACCACTATTGATGGGCTTGAAATCCATGAAAATGACAATCTTGGAATGGTCGATGGTAAGATCGTCGTTTCAAAACCAGATATGATGGAAACATTGGAAGAAACATTCGCTCATATGTTGGACGAAGATAGTGAAATTGTGACCATCTATGTCGGTGAAGACGGCAGTGAGGAGTTGGCAAACGAATTAGCTCAAGCCCTTGCTGAGAAGTATGAGGATGTAGAAGTGGAAATCCACCAAGGTGGCCAACCCGTCTACCCTTACTTGTTTAGTGTAGAATAATTGAACAGAAGGTTCCTTTCGGAACCTTTTTTTGTAGATAGAAAAAGGAGGAGATTTCTTGTGAAATCGATGTGATTTGGAGAAATTAAGACGGAAGTGAATCCTCCATTGAGGCTTTATTAGTGAAGAAAAGGGGACTTTGCAAAAAGTCTCAAATTCATCAGTTTTTTATTCAAAATGAAGGGCTTGAAATAATGGGGAAATGGTTTGAAAAGTGGAGTTTTTAGACAAGAAAGACGCGATATGTTATACTGATAACAGTATGTGAAAGGAGAGTTATAAAAATGAAGAAATTTTTTGTAACCCTTGGGCTAGCCATTTTGGTATTGACTGGTTGTTCGCAATCCCAAACGAAGAAAACTACAACCGCTAGCTCTTCTAGCAGTTCTTCTGTTAAAAAAGAAGTAAAAAATGAAGAAAAAACCACAACCTTAGTTGGAGATATCAATGGAACAAAACACCGGGATATCATTAAATCTAAGGGAGATAAGGTTGAAAACCTTCGCATCGAAGTGACAGCTGATCTGCCCCAACAACTTGGGACCATCGCAGCAGAGAAGTCACCTGAAGAACTCACAGCAGCTATTCAAGCTTTGTTGGAGCAAAATGAAGACTATAAAAAGTTGAAAACCGTTCCCGGTTTTAGTTTGGAGTATAGCGTTACACCAGAGAAGAAATTGCTCTCAACCAGTGTGATCGACCTCAACCAAATCGATGCCAAGTCTTTAGGAGAAATTTCTTACTTCAAAGATGCTGGTCTCAATGACTTGAAGAATATGAAGGCAGATGCCTTGGTGAAGGCCTTGAAATTGCATGGCATGAAAGAAGAAGGCCAGTAAGAAGAATAGAAAAAGTCGAGTGAAGCCACTTGGCTTTTTTTAGTGACTTTTGTCATGTAAGCGAGTGACAAAATCATCTAGTTGCCTCTTCTTCCTTTTCATATAATAAAGTTAGAAAGTAAGAGGGTTGAAAATGAAACAATGGATCTATAAAGTATTTACGTTAACAGTGGTTGGAATGGTCGTCTATTTGGTCTTTTCAAAGGATGATAGCCTCTATTACCATTTTCCTTGGGAATTATTTGCTGGGCTTGGCATGATGAGCTGGGTGGTACAGGAAGTTTTGAAAATGGTCAAGGCGGTAAAAAAGGAAATGGAGCAATGAAAAAACTAGAAATTGGATTGGTTTTTGCTTTGTGCCTGGTTTTGTGGATAACAGAGATGATGACGGGCTGGTTTTCTGCCCATTTTGCTAGCTGGTGTTTCCAAACGGTTTTGGGAGTGACCTTGGTTGTTTTTGTCATCATTCCTGCTAGCCAAGCCTGCTTGAAAGGAGAGTATCATGAGTGTCATTAGAGTAGAGAACTTGAAAAAAAGTATCAAAGGAAAAGTAATTTTAGAAGATCTTTCTTTTGTGGTTGAACGGGGGGATTGTCTGGCCTTGATCGGCCCAAACGGAGCTGGGAAAACAACCTTGATGAACTGCCTTCTAGGAGATATGAAGGTGACTTCTGGGATCGTTGAAGTAGAGGGGAAGGCACCTGGTCATCCTCAGTTAAAGGCTAGTGTATCCTATCTCCCTCAAGAGAATGCCATCGTTCAAAAGTTAATCGTGCAGGAACTGATCAACTTCTTTCGCTCTATTTATCCCCAACCCTTAACAGGGGAAGAAATTGATGATTTATTACGTTTTAGCTCAGAACAAAAGAAACAATTGGCTAGTAAGTTGTCTGGTGGTCAAAAGCGCCTCTTATCCTTTGTTCTAACCTTGATTGGTCGTCCTAGCTTACTTTTCTTAGATGAGCCAACTGCGGGAATGGATACGTCCACTCGCCAACGCTTCTGGGAGATTGTTGGGCATTTAAAGGAAGAGGGTGTGACCATTGTC
>OGYU01000711.1_pt1 | contig 26214 bp, 29 predicted proteins | sample 1576581 | NCBI WGS metagenome assembly OGYU01 (sample SAMEA3541547, study PRJEB24748) | human gut metagenome | biome: human gut; feature: human-associated habitat; material: faeces | place: China | collected 2012 | reverse complement strand
TTTGACAACCATTTGACAACCATTTGACAACCATTTGACAACCATTTGACAACCATTTGACAACCATTTGACAACCATTTGACAACCAAATAAAAAAACAGTTATTTTTTTATGTATTTTTTATTTTGTATTTTCACTTTATTAAGCTCATTTAAATGCATTGTTTTTTTTGCTCTGTCTTTTCTAATTTGATTATGCATATACCAATGTGTCACAACTATAACACCTGTATCAAATGGAATAACAAAACCATTTTTTTCAAGCTCTTCTATGTTTTCAACTTCTAAACCTGTAAAACGTGCCACGGCTTTAGGATTGCTTATAAATCCCTCGTCATCTGCGTTTAAATTTAAATAAACGTATAATAGTTTTGCGTTTGTTGTCATATCAATAAAAATATCACTATCCATAACTTCTTTAGAAAACATTCTTTTTGTTGCCATTAATTGCTCCCCCTTTGCTTATAGCTTTCTATAGCCTTAACCCTATTAGAAACATCACAACCACGATATACTTCTTGAAATCGTTCAATTTCCCTTTGTGAGAACATAAACCCTTTACCTGTTTTAATAGCCTATATAAGTCCTAATTCTCTTAAAGTAGAAATATGTTGTTTTGTAGTGCCTAGTTTTTGAGCCACTTCTTCTTGTGATAGCATATTCAAGTATAAAGCTTTTTCTTTTTCTTCTTTTACTTCAATCATGCTATATAATTCTTTCTTTAAATTTTCAATTTCTAAAGGTATTGTATTAATACGCTTATTAATCTTTTCAAAGTTTAAAGAACTATCATTGTTATTTGAATTTAACAATCTCATTCTTTCTTCGCTTAAAGATATGATCTTTAAAATTAATTCTTCTTGTTTATCCATGTTTACCACTCCTTTTTTTATAAATTTGAGGTATTGCTAGATTGATCTAATTAAAATAGCTAAACAATCTGCAACAAAACAACATAATACGATAATTGTTACTAGTCCTCTTGTTGTTAATTTCATGTTCTTATACCTCATTTCTTTTTGGTTTCGTCAAAAATGACGATAACTTTAATTTTCTTTAATTAGGTCTTTAATTGATACACCTAAACCGTTAGCAATCTTATAAGCTATGTCATCACGGCACGATTTACCGCTTTTAACATTGCTTAAGGTAGTACGATTAACACCAATCTTTTTAGAAAAGTCAGTTAGTGTCAATTCTTGCTTTGCTAATTCGGTAATAAATTTAATTCTATCAATTCTCATTATTTACACCTCTTTTCTTTATACTTTACAATAGCATTTGCTAATGCTATAGTTAATGTAACATTAACATACGCTAATGTCAAACGATAAATATTAACATTTGTTAATGATTGTTAAATAATTGTGTTATACTTTGTATGAGGTGATAAAAAATGGCAATAGGAGAAAACATAAGAAAGATAAGGAAAGAAAAAAAACTAACTCAAAAAGAGTTAGGCAAGCTATGTGGTATGAGTGAAGCACAAATTGGACAATACGAAAATGGTTTAAGAAATCCTAAAATGGAAACATTAAAAAAAATAGCTAAAGCTCTTAAGGTTTCATCATTTGATTTAATAGACGGTTATAAAATTCCTGTTTATCAAGTAAAACATATTAATATTGAGGTTGAGCCATGGGCTTTATACTACTCTAATATTTTTAATACTTATAAAGAAAAAAGCGACCTGTTTTATACCTGGTATCGTAGAAAGAAACAAGAAATAAGCTATGAACTAGATAAGTTAAAAAGTGTGAAATTTGATTTTAACATTCCTTTTCATGATTATGGACAAGATATAGGAAAAGCTTCTAATGATTTTTTTACTGATCATATAAATTATTTACAAGGTTTAATAAATGATTTAGATTATCTTTTTGAAACTTTAGAGGGAATGTATGAAGAACAAGATAGCTTTTTAGAAAATGGTACAATTTTAGATACTGTTGATAAGAAAAGAAAAGAGCTATTAAAGTTAGTTCATACTCATTTTATAGATGAAAGAGAACAAGAGGAAAGCTATTTTAATTCTTTAAGTGATGAAAAAGTAGAAAAAGAATTTAATAAGCTTGTTGATAAATTAAAGTTAGAAAACAATAAATTATTAAAAGAATTGAACAAATTAGAAAATAAATAAAACTTATATTATTTATCACCCCTCCTGGTATAACACAATCAATAAAACCAATAGGAGGGCATAACAATGAGCATTTTAAAAGTAGCAAGTAAAAAGGCTAAAAATGGATATACATTTAAAGTTGATTTTAGATATAAAACCAATGGCATAACAACAAGATACGTTAAGAGTGGCTTTCTAACAAAGAAAGAAGCTAAAGAACATGAGGAAGATATAAAAGCACAAATAAGACTATATGGACGAGTAAAGAAGATATATAACGGTACTTTAAATATGTGCTTTGATGAATGGTTAAAGGTTGATAGCAACCAATTAGCACCTAATACAATCAATTTATATAAGCAAACTTATAATAAGCATGTAAAGAATACTATAGGAAAAGAAAAACTTGTATTGCTTAAATACAAAGAAATACAAGCATTTATAAATAAAAGTGATATAAGCTATGATAATTGCATTGCTATTAAGAAAGTATTAAATATGGTGTTTAATTTTGCTGTTAAGAATGAGTATGTTGAAAATAACCCAATTCAATTTATTAAAAATACTAAAGTAAAAGATAAGAAAGACAAAAACAATTATATTACATTTGAAGAATACCAAACATTAACGAATAAATTAAATCAAGGTTCTTTTAATGATCATGCAATTTCTATTGCTATTAGTATTGGGTATTATACAGGTTTAAGAGTAAGTGAAATATTAGCATTAAATAAAAATGACTTTGATTTTATTAACAATACGATAAGTGTTACTAAACAGATTGCTAATAGAAATACTAAAGCAAAAGAAACCACAACAAAAAATATTCTTAAAACAATATCAAGCAATAGTTTATTACCTTTAGTAAATGAACTAAAAGAAATATTATTAGTATGGTTTGATATTAACCCTTATGAGGTTGTTGTTTGTAATAAGAAAGGTTTATATTTCAATCCTGTAAACATACAAGCCAAAGCTAAAGCCATAGCAAAGACCTTAAATATTGAGGGCTTCCATTTCCATATGTTAAGGCATACTTTAATAACAAATTTACATACTAATGGTGTTGATGTCAAAACCACTCAAGAATTAGCTAGACATAGTAATATCAATACAACATTAAATGTTTATACTCATCTTGAACAAAAGAACAATTTCAAGGCATTAAGTAGTGTTTTTGATAAGAATTACCCCAAAAATACCCCAAAAATTCAAGAAAGAGAAATGTTATCATAAAAAAAGCCTTATATATCAAGGCTTTCAAGAAATTATATAGAATGAATAATCTTACATTTTTGTAAGATTATTTTGCTTATTTGTAAGATAAATCGATAGGTCGTTTTTTATTAAAAGCATAGAATATAGGTGTAAAAAGGAGGAGACAAAAATGTCATTATTACAAGTTAAACATTTACAAAAAATTTATTCAACACGTTTTTCAAGTCAAAAGGTAGAAGCTTTAAAAGATGTCTCTTTTGATGTTGAAGAAGGTGAATATATTGCTATTATGGGTGAATCTGGAAGTGGGAAAACGACACTTTTAAACATTTTAGCTTCTTTAGATAAACCAACAAGTGGCGAAGTATTACTAGATAATCAAGATCTTACTAAAATCTCTGATAAACATATTTCAGCTTTTAGAAGAGATAATTTAGGCTTTGTATTTCAAGATTTTAACTTATTAGATACTTTTAATGTTGCTGATAATATTTATTTACCCCTTGTTTTATCCAAAGAGCCTTATGCTTTAATGAAACCAAAACTAGACAAACTAGCTAAACCTCTAGGAATAGATCATTTATTAGAAAAATATCCCTATGAAATATCTGGTGGTCAAAAACAAAGAGTTGCTGTCGCAAGATCCCTCATAACAAATCCTAAAATCATTCTTGCCGATGAACCAACAGGAGCTCTTGATTCTAAATCAACTGATCAGCTTTTATCAATCTTTGATCAAATTCATCAAAGTGGACAAACTATTTTAATGGTGACTCATAGTAGTAAAGCAGCTAGTTATGCCAGTCGTGTTTTATTTATCAAAGATGGTCAAATCTTCCATCAGCTTTATAAAGGAGACATGACAAATCAAGAGATGTATCAAGCTATTAGTGATACTCTAACAATGCTTCTTTCAGGAGGTCAATAATATGAAATTTTATTTGAAATTGGCTTTAGGAAACATTAAAAAGAATAAGAAGCTTTATACATCATATTTTGTTTCAACAATCTTTTCTATTGCCTTATATTTTATTGTTAGAAATATTGGACAAAGTCCTACTTTAAAAAATCATCAAGAAATGACGATGTTTTTAGGATTAGGCAGTGGTGTAATAAGTATTTTCTCTTTTATATTTTTACTTTATACTAATAGTTTTGTTATAAAAAATAGAAAAAAAGAAATTAGTCTTTATCATATCTTAGGGATGGAAAAAAGAAATATACGTTCGATGATGTTTCTAGAAACACTCATTATTGCCCTTATTTCTCTTTCATCAGGTATTTTAATAGGTGTTCTTCTTTCGCAAATAACATCGGTTATTATCTTAAGATTGATTCATAAAAGTGTTCAATTTTCTTTAAACTTTTCATTGAACGCTTTTATGCAAACCATTATTATTTTTAGTATCATTTTCTTAATTTCTTTAATATACAATATTACTATTGTTGTAAGAAGTAATCCTATTGAACTTTTAAAAGGACAAAACATTGGTGAAAAAGAACCTAAAACAAAAATAATCTTAACGCTTTTTGGAATGATTACTTTAGGGGCTGGTTACTACCTTGCCTTATCTATCACTGATCCAATGAAAGCAATGACTTTGTTCTTTGTTGCAGTTATTTTAGTCATGCTAGGAACTTATAGTTTATTTACAGCAGGAAGTATTGCTTTATTAAAATTCTTAAAATCAAGAAGAAACTTTTACTATCAACCAACACACTTTACTTCTATTTCTGGTCTTTTATACCGTATGAAACAAAATGCGGTCGGACTAGCAAATATTTGTATTTTATGTACTTGTGTTTTGGTTACTCTTTCTTCAACAATCTGTTTATATAATGGAATTCAAGATAGTATAGACCGCCAATGTTATATGGCTGGTAATATTAAGTTGAATGGTTTTAAAAATCCAAGTTATGTTTTTGATAAAACAAAAGAATTATTGAAGAATGAAAAATATGATTCTCTTTATGCTTTACCTGTTTATGAGTATTCTGGAAGTTTAAAAAAGAATCATGCTAAACTTGATGATTATGATTATAAATATCTTTCTTGCATCAACCTTGTTTCTTTAGAAGATTATAATCATTATTTTGATAAAAACCTTTCTTTAGATAAAAATGAAATCTATCTCTATAGTTATGGAAAATATAATTACCGTTCTCTTTCTTTAAATGGCAATTCTTATGTCATTAAAGATCAAATCAAAAATCGTCAAGTTCAAACTGGTAATAGTTATGCTTTTAATGCTATAACTATTATTATGAATCAAAATAATCTTGATCAATATCAATTAAAACCACAAATATTCTTTATTGGTTTCAATGCATCAAAAGAAGTTGTTAAGAATGTTACAAATCAACTTTTAAAAATAGATTATAGTCAACTTGGTGAAAAGAATTATTATTTTACTACTCAAAATGGGATTGAAGATCAAGAACTTATCTATGAAATGTATGGAAGTATTCTCTTTATCGGTATTTTCTTATCAATTATGTTTTTAGTAGCTGCCATTATCATTATCTACAATAAACAAATATCAGAAGGATTTGAAGATCAAAATAAATTTGAAATCTTACAAAATGTTGGTATGTCACAAAAAGAAGTTAAACAAACAATCCAGTTTCAAGTACTTATTTTCTTCTTTGTCCCATTAATTGTTGCAATTATTCATTTATTATTTGCTTATCCGCTTATTTTAAAGGTATTAAACGGTTTATTGTTATGTAATGAAAATGTCTATTTTATTTCTACAATCAGTTGTATTATAAGTTTAATTATTATTTATACGATTGTTTATTTAATCACTTCTAAAGCTTATTATCGTATTGTGAAAAAATAACATATTTTAATGGACTGAAAAGCTAAATTATAGCTTCAACAGTCCTCTTTTATTATATAAAAAAGCAGAGAAATCTCTCTGCTTATCCAACTATGGCTCTGGTTCTCCGATTTAATCCAACTAAAGCATGGATTCTCTAAAGAAAATATATCATATTTTCATTTTAAAAAAAATATTTTAGAGATCACTTACAATATTATGTACCCATATACCCTTTCTTACAAGAACAAGACCAAGTGTTGCTTTAGGAATATCAACACATTGAACTAGTAGATAGATAGTCAATATTGGTAATGATGTTAAACGGGTAAGTAATAAAGCGCTCATGAAAGTAAAAACAAAAGTATAACCACTATCAAATAAGAAGGTTAGAAAAGTTTTACCTCCTGCTCGCATTGTAAAATAACTACTATAATAAATAGAAATAATTGGTAACATACATGCCGCAATTTTTAAAAGTTGAGAGGCTAAAGCTTTTACTTCTAATGAAGTATTATAGATTTGTGGTATGAGTGATGAAACATTGAATAATACAATACCTATAGCCAAACACATCACAAAATTCATAAATAACATTTTTAAATCGTAATCTTTGGCTTTTTCAATTTCTCCTGCTCCAAGTTGTTGACCAACTACAATAGAAATAGAGTTACCCATAGCATAACATACGATCATAAAGAAGTTTGTTACTGTTGTTGTTATGTTAATGGCAGCTACCGCTATAATTCCTCTTGTGGAATAGCTTTGAGAAATCAAAGCAATAGAAATAGACCATAAGATTTCATTACATAAAAGAGGTAATCCTCTTTTCAACATTTCTTTTGTTGAAGAAAGTGGTACTTTCTTTAACACCATCGCTCCTTTTAAATAGACATTACGATATCCGCCTACAATATTAATACACATTTCAACCACACGAGAAACAACAGTACCAATAGCTGCACCAGTAACTCCTAATTGAGGAAAGCCAAATCGTCCAAAGATTAATATGTAGTTAATACAAAAATTAACAATGACTGCAACTACACTGGCAATCATAGGTAAAACCGTATTTCCTGTTTCTCTAAGGGATGAAGAGTAAACTTGTGTTATGACAAAAGGTATAAGTCCTATGAGCATGACTTTTAGATAATTCATCCCATAGTTTAACGTTTTTAAACTATCACTAGGACTATCATTGAGATATAAAGAAATGAGCTGACTACCAAAAGTATAAAATAAGAAAATAGCGAGTATTGTAATAATTAAACCAATAATTAACTTAATTCGAAAACAATTTTCGACCCCTTCTTTATTTTTCTTTCCATAAAACTGTGCCATAAAGATTCCTGGACCTGACATTGCTCCAAAAATTGTTACGTTAAACACTTGTAACAATTGATTAGTAATAGAAACACCTGACATAGAAAGTGTTCCAAGTTGACCAATCATAATATTATCTAATAAACTTGCCAGATTGGTAAAACCATTTTGTATCACAATAGGAATACAAATCGCTAATACCATTTTATAAAAGTTTTTATTTCCAATAAGTTTTTTCATATTCCCTCCATATGAAAACTATTATAAGGGATTTAGAAATCAAAAAAAAGAGCTTTCGCTCTTTAGTTATTATCACCTAATAATTGTAGAATATCTAAGAAAATATTCATAAAATCTAAATAAAGATTAAAAGCTCCATAAATACTGATCTTTTCTAACATTTCTTTATTAGAAGAAGCTCTGTGATATAATTGTAATGATTTTTGCATATCATAAGCTGTAATACCAGCAAATAAAGCAAGTGAAATAAGTGGCATAATTAATGAACCTACAGGAAGATTAAAAATCATTACAATGATTGCAAAAATAAGATATACAAATAATCCTGTTAAACATAATGTTCCAATCCTTGTAAGATCCATTTTAACAACCGTTCCTAAAATAACTAAAACTCCAAAATAAATAGCCGCCACTAAAAAAGCAAGAGAAACTGTAAATCCTGTATAACTAGAAATCACATAAGAAAAAGTAATGCCCGTAATAACAGAATATGTTATATAAAGAGCTTTAGCTGTTGCTGGTTTCATAGTCATTAAATGTCTACTTAAACGAATGACCACCGCAAATTGAAAAACTACAAGAAGTAAAGGTAATACACCAGCATGTGCCATAAAAGAGGTTCTTTCTAAAGCAAATGCTGTTAAAAAAGTTGTTAAAACACCAATCACCATCCATTTAAAAATGTTATTAATATATTGTTGCATGGTCATCGTTTGATCTTCAACAAATTCATAAACTTTATCATCCATATTTATCACCTATCCTTTAATTACACGATTTTCTAAAATCACTTTTTCAGGTAATGCTTTTTCTACATACCCTAAAATACAACAACCTACTCCTTCATAGTCTTCTAAATGCCATTTTTCTAAATATTTCTTTCCTTCAGGTAATTCAAACATTTCTTTGCAACGATTGATCCAACAAGAACCTATGTTTAATGCATATGCTCCTGTTTGCATAGCACCAATAACAAGAGAACCATCTTTTACACCATTACTTTCATCTTTTGGTACAAAGATAAAACATACTGTTGGTGCACCATAAAAAGGATCAACATCTTTTCCAAAAATAATCGCATTGAGTTTTGAAAGTTCTTTGATTTCTTCTTGTTTTTGAACAACCACAATTTTACTTGATTGTTTATTTTTACCACTTGGGGCATTTAAACCACAATCAAGGATAGTTTTTAATTCTTCATCTTTGATTTGTTCTTGTTTAAAACTACGACAGCTTCTTCGAGTTGTAAGTGCTTGAATAGCTTCCATATTTATTTCTCCAATCCTAAAATATAATTGATAAATTGTTGAGCAGTTCTTCCTGATGTTCCACCATGAGAAAGTTCCCATTTATTCGCTTCTAATAATAATTCTTTTTCATCCATTTGGATATTATTTTTATGTGCTAATTCTAAAACAATATGATTAAATTCTTTTTTCATTGGTTTAGAATAATTGATTTTAACTCCAAAACGATTAACTAATGAAAGTTTTTCTTCCATGGTATCTGATTGATGCATTCCATTTTCTTGAACAACATCATTACGATCAGACCAGTTTTCTTTAATAAGATGTCTTCTATTACTTGTTGCATAAATAAGAATATTTTCAGGTTTTGTTTCAACCCCGCCTTCAATTACTGCTTTTAAGAATTTATATTCAATTTCAAATTCTTCAAATGATAAATCATCCATATAGATAATAAAACGATAATTTCTATTTTTAATCATCGCAATAATATTTGATAAATCTTTAAACTGATGTTTATAGATTTCAATCATTCTTAGACCTTGATCATAAAATTCATTAACGATTGCTTTAATACTGGTTGATTTACCTGTTCCACTATCCCCATAAAGTAAAACATTATTTGCTTTTCTTCCTTCAACAAAAGCTACAGTATTATCTAATAACTTTTTCTTTTGAATTTCATAACCAACTAAATCATCTAAAATAACTTCATCCATATTATTAATTGGCTTTAATTCTACATAGTTTTCATGACTTGTCGCAATTCTAAAGGCTTTATTTAAACCAAACATACCTACTCCATAATCTTTATAGAATTGTGTTACAACATCAAAGAATTCTTGTTCATTCTTTGTTTCTTCTAGTTTTTTAGAAAGTTCTTGTACTTTTAAAGAAACATTCTTGTTGTACATCAATTCTGGTTTTGATAAAGCTTTATAATTAGCAAGAGTTAAAAAACAATCAATATTTAATTCCTTTTCTATTGTACTAAAATCATAATGAAATAATTCATAGAACACTTTAAAATCATTTAAAGCAAAATGATTAACAGTTCCTTCTCTTGCTCCTTGTTTTTCACAAGTCATACTAAATGGATTTTCATTTGTCATTAATAAATAAGTTAAATAATTATGCCATAAATTATCATTAAATCCATATTGAGTTGCAAGTTCTAATAATCTTTTTATCTGACCATAAATTTCTTGACGAAGTTCATGATTTGATTTTTCATCATCTGATAACAACTTAGCAAGTTGTACTAAAATTTCATCCTCTGGTAAATTCCCATAAAGAATTAAATTTGATATTAATTCATACATATATATAATCCCCCTAATTTCCTTTATTTTAACGCATCTTTTAAGAAAATGAAATAAAATGATGTATAATAGTTTCAATGAGGTGAAAAAAATGGAAAATGGTGTTTTATTACAAGGGTTTCATTGGTATATAAAACCTGAAGAAAAACTTTGGAAAAAACTTAAAGAAAATGTTGATGAATATAAGCAATTGGGATTTAGTGCTTTATGGTTGCCTCCTGCTTATAAAGGGGTTGGTGGTAAAAATGATAATGGTTATGGTGTTTATGATCTTTATGATTTGGGAGAATTTAATCAAAAAGGAAGTATTGAAACAAAATATGGAACAAAAGTGGATTATTTAGCGTGTATTCAAGCTTTTCAAAAAGCAGGAATTGATGTTTATGGAGATATTGTCTTAAATCATAAAATGGGCGCTGACGGTACTGAAATTGTTAACGCAAAAGAAGTCAATCGTCAAAATACTAATGAAATCATTTCTGGTGATGAACAAATTAAAGTCTATACTCTTTTTACTTTTCCTGGTAGAAATAAAAAATATTCTGATTTTATTTGGCATTGGTATCATTTTGATGGGATTGATTATGATGAAAAGACCCATCGTAATACCATTTTCCTTTTTGATCAAAAAAGTTGGGATCAAGAAGTCGATGATGAAAATGGCAATTATGATTATTTAATGGGAGCGGATTTAGATTTTGGAAATGAAGAAACCGTTCAAGAAGTTACCTCATGGCTTTATTGGTATATAAATTTAACTAAAATCAATGGCTTACGTCTCGATGCTGTTAAACATATTCCCGCTTCTTTTTATAAAAACCTCTTGCCAAAAATATATCACGATTTTAATAAAGAATTATTTACGGTTGGTGAGTATTGGCACGGAGATGTGTATCATTTAGAAAAATATTTAAAAGAAGTCAATTTTGAAATGTCTTTATTTGATGTGCCTCTTCACTATCATTTTTATGATGCAAGTCATAATGAAAATTATGATTTTTCTCATATTTTTGATCAAACGCTTGTTTCCATGTATCCTTCAAATGCAGTTACTTTTGTCGATAATCATGATACGGAACCAAGTCAATCATTAGCTTCTTTCATTCCTGATTGGTTTAAAGGACATGCTTATTGTTTAACTCTTTTAAGAAAATCAGGGTATCCTTGTGTTTTCTATGGTGATTTAGAAGGTATTGGTTATGAAAATGTTTCTTCAAAAAAAGAAATGCTTCAACAGCTCCTTTCTTTAAGAAAACAATATAACGAAGGAAATCAAGAAGATTATTTCGATCATCCTCATTTAATTGGTTGGATTAGGCGTACCCAAACAAAAGCAATGGTTATTATTATGACGAATTCAACTGGTGGTATAAAATCAATGTATGTTGGTAAAGAAGATCGTCATTGTTATTATGTCAATGTCTTTAATGGTTATCAAAGAGTTCTTATTAATGAAGATGGCTACGGTGATTTTTATTGTGAGGATAAAAACTTTGCTGTATACGTAAAAGAGTAATGATTCAGTTTTACTGATTCATTACTCTTTTTTATAATTATAAAATTAGTTTTTTTGTCATCTAATCCAGTTAAATTCAATTCAATCTTTACAACAGTTTCTTTTATATCAATATTTTCAAAATCATTCCCACATGTTATTGATTCTAGAACATCAGAAAATGAAACTGAATATCTTCCATCATCTTCTTTTAAGAAAATGGCAGAATAATATAATTTCATACTCTTTCTCCTTTTTAATATTACGTATTTATACTTGAAGCATGATTATTTTTTTAATCAACATATTTAATTTATTTTAAATATCAAATAATCTGACAAGCCATACATACTTCTTTGACCCAACGAGAGGCATCCAACAACAATTCTTCATGTCTTAAATCAAATTCAATAATATCAGGTTGTTTGAAATATTTTTCATAACGTTTTCGATACTTTTCACCCATCTTTTTTGCATAGAATACATGAATTTTGTATTAGGCACTTGTATTTGTTTACCAACTTTTGTATATAAGTCACTACAAAATTGATTTTTCATTGATTCTTTAGAAATAAAAGAAAAATTAATACCACTTCCTATACCCTTAAGTTCCATGAACTTCTTTCGGTAATCTGCATTTTCATCTTGAGTATTCATTCTTTTAGAAATAAATTTTTTAGCTAGTCTACTTCCTTTGCCTGTAATTAAGGGATAAATAATGGACATTACAAGTGCAGTTTGTAGTTTTGCAAGAAACTTCGAAGTTTGATCCATATCACTTGAACCAATAATCGCATGATCGATATGAATATTTTCTCTACTTACCAGTAAAGATACAAAAGATCCGCCAAGTGAACAACCATAGGCAGCAAAAATATGACCATTAAAATATTCTTGAATATATTGTTCAATCTTTTTTGTTTCATCTAATTCAGAAATAAAAGTTAAGTGTTCTGTTTCATCAAAACCACTATAACTGACAATTGCTACATAAAAATATTCTTTTAACCCTTCTATAACATGACCAAAATTATTTTTCCAATAACAACACGTTCCTGGAAACAACATCATTACTGGCTTTGATTGATCTCCAAATGTAGAAACTTTCATAGAATCCCTCCGTTAGCTTTAGCTAACATAATGCTAACATACTTTATGCTAAAAAAAGAAGGATTTCTCCTTCTAATATTATAAAGCTCTATATTTAAAATCAAAAATATCGTTGTGCTAGATGTATCGTTCTTGTTATTATTACTATCTTTTACCCAATTTACCTAACTAATAATTTATTTTGTATATTCTTTAATTAATGAATTAATCCATGAATTAATATTTGAAAATCTAAAACCTAATTTTTTAGCAAGAGCAGTATTTATTTGGTAACTTTCTACATCATTGTATGGAGCAATTTCTGTAGTCTTTTTTAAAAATAACTCAGAAATGTTTTTATCAAGAACATTTTTATTCGGCTCAAGTATTGATAAAATCTCATACATTGATAAAACTCCATCACTAGCAGCATTAATACATCCCTTAAAATCATTTACATCTTTTAAAAATGCTAGAAATTTCCCAGCTTCTTTAGAATCTACGAAACTCATCTTATTTTTTATATTATTTACATATAAATTTTTCTTTTCTCTATAACATTTTATATACTTAATCAATCTTCCTGTATAATCATCTTTTCCTATAACAAATGGGAATCTAACGCAAATATAGTTTATATCATTAAATTTTTGTAATATTGCAGCCTCAACAAGACGTTTTCCTTCTGCATATTCAACTTCATTTCGTTTACAATTAATATATGGATAAGTTATTGAATCAAAATCAGTTTCTTTTACATCTCCTTTTAAAGGATTGTAAACAGATGTAGAAGACGTAACAATATATTTTCCACAATGAATATGTGGTAATAATATTTCTATATCATTGGAACAATATGCCAAGTTATCATATATTACATCAAAATATTTGCCACTAAGGCTATTAATTATACTTAATTCATCATGTCTATCCAATATAATTCTTTTAACTTTATTTCCAAAAGAATCACTAGTTAACCCTCTAGTTGCTATTGTTATATCACAATTACTTTTTAATAATTCATCAACCAAATGAATACCAAAGAATCTCGTACCACCTAAAACTAAAACTTTCATCACGCTTTCTCCTTTATATAAAAATATAGAGTTAATGTTTTTGAATATACGTATATAATTTTTAAATTGTATTTCTAGTACTTAATTTCTTAATTATTTCTATTTCACGAAATAAAGTTTCATCCAAGGAACAACAATTATTTAACATTTGATCATAATCATCAATATCAATACTTTTTCCTTGCAAAATCATATACTTTAGTATGAAAATTTGTGCTTTATGTTCTCCAATTCCTTTAAATTTCAATAAATTATTTTTTAATTCAATAAAATTGGTTACTTGAAAAACATTATTTATATCTTTAAAATCATATTTTAAAGTGTCAAACATACTATCTAGATAATCTATCATTTTATTAGGAAATCTGTGTTTAATTCCTTTTTTATAAAATAAATCCGTTAATTCTCTTTCAGTACATACATAGTTCTTTTTTTCCAATTCTTCAACTAATTTAAGACTATTTTGTAATGTAGTATTTGTATTTTGTGATTGATGAAATAACGTTGATATTAAAAGATAATACATTTGTTTTTTATTTATTTCTTCCATTTTCTTTTTATATTTTCCCTTTCCTTTTTTAAAAATGCATCATACAAATCAATTTGTAATTTATTAGCTATTGAAAATAAAACTATTAATACATCCGCAATTTCTTCTTCAATAGGAGAATAATTATTTATTTTGCATCTATCAATTGGTAAACTTGTCGAATCCTTTCTAATAGACTTTGCTAGCTCACCCACTTCTTCCATTAATAACATTAATTTTAATTCTATTGACTGATTGTTGAATCCTCTAATTTCTAAAACATTATTAATATAATTTTGTAGTTCCACTAATGATGTACCTTTCTTTAAATCATTGAAATATTCTTCTTGAGTTTTCATATTACTCTCCCCCCCCTTTTTTCACATAAAATTAAAATAATACTTTGCTTTATAAGTTCATTATACTCCAGACAATGCATAAAGTTGAATAAATAACATAAAATAGTTTTTTATCTAAAAAATTGTCTTACTGTTAATTGATAAATTTTGATCTAATATTCACCAAAATTAATTGATTTTCTCTAAACATAAATTGTATCATAGCTATCAATTATTCTTAATATAAACATGTTTAATTTTATATTAATACTGACTAACAATTAGAAACATATAAAAAAAGAAGGATTTCTCCTTCTAATATTGTAAAAAGATTTCTCTGATTTCATCACGATCATGTGTTTGTGTTAAAGCAAGCATGAGTAAAACTCTTGCTTTTTGTGGTGATAATGTATTTGAAGAAATACATAAATGATGTGGATCAAAAATTTCATCATCAAAAACAATCCCTTGTGAAATACGCGAAGAACGTACAAAAATAGTTCCTTTTTCTGAAAGTTCTTCAATAGCTTTTAACCATGCTTGGCTATAATTTCCACTTCCTGATCCCGCAATAACAATCCCTTCATGACTACTTGCAAGATCATATAAGATTTTAGCATCCGCACCACTGTAATAAAAAGCAATAGCGACACTTTTAATCGAATCAATACGTTTATTAAAACGTGATTTTACCGTATGAATCTTACTTGTTTGTGTATAGAAATAGACTTCTTGATCTTGCATATATCCTAAACATCCTAGTGATCTTTGATCAAATGCGTCGATTTTAAAATTATTGACCTTTTCAATGTCTCTTCCTGAATAAATCGTATTAGAAAATAATGCTAGAACACCTCGATTATAGGATTCTCCATGACATGCTAGACAAATTGCTTGATAAAGATTGAATGGTCCATCAGCACTTGTTGCTGTTGCTGGACGCATTGCTCCTGTTAAAACAACAGGCTTTGGGGTATTTAATGTTAAAGTTAAAAAATAAGCTGTTTCATCTAAAGTATCTGTCCCATGGGTAACGACTGCACCATCAATGGTGTCATCAGATAAGATTTCTTCGATGTTATTTTTTAAAATCAACCATTTTTCATGTGTCATTTCATTACTATCAATATTCATTAATTGATATTCTTTAATATGGGCAACTTCATTAATTTCTGGAATTGATTCAATAATTGAATCAATATCAATTTCTCCTGCATGATAAGCTGCTGTTTTTCCTTTTTTACCAGTACCAGCAATCGTACCACCTGTTGCAACAATAGCAATTGTTTTCATAGTTCCTCCTTAGTATCGTATTTCAAAAGGTTTTTCATGTTCTTTGATATTTAATAAATGATAATGGATTTGTTCTATTTCAATAAATGGTTGTTGATAGAGCTTTTCAATCATTCTTTCTATTTGCATTCCTTCTCCTTGAACTTCCATAGAAACCGAACCATCATATTCATTTTTTACAAACCCCGTTAATTTTAATTCATTTGCGATAGAAAAGCAACGAAAACGAAAACCAACACCTTGAACTCTGCCTTTAAATAAATACTTTCTTCTTTCCATAAAAAATAACCGGTTTCCCCGATTATTTTAAACTATCTAAAATTTCTTTCATTTTAAAGGCAAGTCCTTGGCATTTTTCAATTGAAAGAGAACATAAAGCAACACGAATACCTTTATTGACTTTAATTGTATAAATATCTTGAGCAAGCATTGCTTCATGGAAACGTGTTAATAAATCATCATCTTCTACTTTTAAAGTCACAAAGAAACCTTCTTTATATGGATAATACGTTAAACCACATTCATCTGCTTCTTTTTTAAAGACTTCACATCTTTGTCTTAATAAATCTACATATTTTGCTTTTTCTGCATTAAATTCATCTTTATGTTCAGTTGTAACTTTAACAAAGTTTTCCATTGCTGCATTAGGAATATTTGACCAAGAAGCTCTGGCATGTTTTTCCATCAAGATTTCAAGTGATCTTACATCTTCTTGATTTTTCGCTAAAATAACAGCACCCCCACATCTTAAACCATAAGATGTAAGTGTTTTAGAACAAGAGAACGCTACAACAATCATGACTTGATCATTCATACGATTAAAGGCATTCATATAATCTCTTGATCTTTCTAAGTTATAAGAATAATCAATATAAGCAATATCATCTAAGATAATAACAGGTCCTTCATTGGATAATTCATTACAAAAATCAATCACTTGATTCCACTCTTCAACTGTCATAGAATATCCTGTTGGGTTATGACATGGATCATTGATAATCGCTAAAACTTTACCTTGTCTTGCCATTACTTCACGACAAGTTTCTTTAAAGCTTGTAATATTGAAAGCATCCCCATCAAACATTTGATAGGCTTGTACTTTACAATTAGCAATCGTTGCCATTGATTTATAATTACCCCAAGCAATATGAGGAATAATTAAAGTTTGACCTTCATCTAAAACATTTAAAATAGTAGAACTAACGGCTCCTGATCCTCCAGGTGTTCCGATAACACTATGACATAAATCAAGTTTTGTATCTTGTACGACCCAATTATAAACTTGTTGTCTAAAGTTAGGATTTCCACTAAAACTTGAAGCATATTTTGCTTTTGTTCTATTATCTAAACTATTATACGTATTAAATACGGTATCTAATGCTACTAAATTACCTTCTTCATCATATAATGAACCAATTGTCGCATTGACAATATTTTCTTTTCCTTTTTCAGCAATTGCATCATTTGCTAAACTTACGATTTTAAAAACATTATCAACAATTGGTTGATGATCTATATTTTGTCTAATAAATTTTTTCATCATACATACCTCTCTATTTCACTGATTTTATCTTATCACACTTTAATAAAAAATTCTCTAATTTTAAGGATTTTTTTAATTAAATACAATCTATCTAATCTTCCTTGTTCCATCTAAATTTTGATAAGCCATCCAAATCTTTTTAACAAGTCGATGTGGTAAAACCTTCATCCCTAATATTTGTATTTTATTTATCGTTCCATAAAGGGAAACATCTTTAGAACTTTCCATATCTTTAATTGCTTTTTTTATAACATCTTTTGCTTGATATACTTTTCCATAACGGATAACCACGGGCTTTTTATCTTTTTCAACAGCACGATCAAAGAATTCTGTTTCAACCCAATAAGGACAAATAGCTAATACATGAATCCCTCGATACTTCAATTCTTCATTTAATGCTCTTGAAAAATTAAGGACAAAAGCTTTAGAAGCAGCATAAATATTTAAATAAGGAATTGGCATGTAACCGCTACATGAAGCAAAATTAACAATATGACTTTCTTTATGCATATAAGGTAAAACAGTATTTACCATTTTGACAACTGCCAGCATATTTAAATTCATCATATTTTCAATTGTTTCTGACGACATATTTTCATAATGATCTAATTTTCCATAGCCTGAACAATTAACAAGAACTTTCACTCTTGGTTTTTCTTTAAATAAAGCTTCCTGAAGTATTTCAAATGATTCTTTTTGTGTTAAATCTAAAACAAGTACTTTTACTTTTGTTTCTAATATTTCTTTTAGACTTTCCAGTCTTTCTTTTCTTCTAGCAATCACCCATAGTTCATCAACTTGATATTTCTTTTCAATTTGTCTAGCAAATTCTTTTCCCATACCAGAACTTGCTCCTGTAATTATCATTATTTCTTTCATTGTATCACCACATTTATTATAGTTTACAAACAGGTAAAAGAGAATGAATTTTTTCATAAAATAAAAAAGCGCTTACATTTTATGTTTATATGATAAAATAAAGATAACGAATATCAATCAAGGAAGGAAATGTTTATGAAAAAAAATCGTAGTCTGAACTTGAAATATGCGGGAAGTCAAATCTTTTATTTTGCTGCTTTTGCAGCAATGATGGGTTATGCCTCTGTCTTTTTATTAGATAAAGGTTGTTCTAACTCACAAATTGGGATTGCTTTAGCTCTTTCAAGTATTATCGCTGTTTTATTACAACCTATGCTTGCCTCTTTTGCTGACAATCATAAAAATATTGAAATTAGAAATATTATGGCTCCTATCATTTTAGTTGTTATTGTTTTATCAGCCATCCTTTATTTAATTCCAGGAAGTGCTTTATTTGTTTTATTTTTAGTCGTTACTATCTTTTCAATTATGTCATCAATTATGCCACTGATGAATTCTCTTGCTTTTGCTTTTGAACAACATGGTATTGAAATCAACTATGGTCTTGCTAGAGGTTTAGGTTCGGTAGCTTATGCGATTGCTTCTTTAGCTTTAGGACATATTGTTGAAAGTTTTTCTCCAGGTATTTTACCACTTTTCTATATTTTATTTACTGTTTTATTATTTATTGTTGTTAAAATGTTTGTTTTACCAAAAGAATTTAAAAATGATGTTGAACAAGTAGAAACACTACAAGAAGAAACTGAACAACTTTCTTTTGGTAAATTCTGTATGAAATATAAAAAATTCATCTTATTTTTAGTAGGATTCGTTCTTGTTTATTTTGCTCATACCATCATTAATAACTTCTTTATTCAAATTATTACAAATATTGGTGGTACAAGTGCAGATATGGGAAATGCTGTTTTCGTAGCAGCTATGTTAGAACTTCCAACAATGGCATTCTTTTCTAAAATGTCTGAAAAAATCAATTGTGGAACACTTATCAAGTTTTCAATTTTAATGTTCTGTGTCAAACATGCCCTTACATACTTTGCTACAAATATGATTATGATTTATCTTGCTCAAGTGTGTCAAATGTTTGCTTATGCCCTCTTTATTCCTGCTTCTGTTTATTATGTCAATGAAAAAATTGCCTTAGCAGACCGTATTAAAGGACAATCCTTAGTTACTACTTCAATGACTTTATCTGGTGTTTTTGCAAACTTCGCCGGAGGAATTATGCTTGATGCTTTAGGTGTTGGTCATGTTTTACTTGCTGGTATCATTTTATCTATTGTAGGAGCTGTTATTGTTATTTTAACGACAGAAAAAGTTTAAGCGACTCAACATTGAGCCGCTTTTTTTATAAGCTTATTTCTTTCTTCTTTTGTTAGAAAACGATAATCTCCCTCTTTTAATGAAGAATCTAATTGTATTTGATCAAAAGAGATTCTTTTTAAAGAAACCACTTCATTATTTAACGATAAAAACATCTTCTTTATTTGATGATATTTCCCCTCTTGAATCGTTACATAACACCAATAATCATCAATGATATCCATCTTTGCAGGTAGACATTGAATATTTTCATCAATAACAATCCCCCTAGCAAAAATCTCTTTATCCTTTTTACTAAGTTTCCTTTTAGTTTCGACCAAATAAACCTTATCTACATGATTTTGAGGTAATAAGAGTTTCTTTAAACTTTTATCATTTGTGAGTAGAAGTAAACCTGTCGTATCTCTATCTAATCTTCCTAAACAAAAACAATCTTTTTCTTCTATTAAATCAATAACACATTTTTCTTTTTCATCTTTATTTGCACATATATAACCTTGGGTCTTATTAAGCATGATATAAGTAAAAGGTTGACTATTTAGTATTCTATTTTGATATTCTATGCAATCATCTTCTGTTATTTTTCTTTTAGCATCTGTTTCAACAAGGCCATTTACTTTAATTAAGCCATGCTTAATGAGAGTTTTGCATTGTTTTACATTACCTAAATGATTATACATTAAAACATAATATAAATCTTTCATATTATCCCTTATAATTTTCCTTCAAATATTGAGCTACACTCTCTTGATCATGATGTCCTATAACACCTGTTGCCTTTTCTTTAAGTTCTCGACAAGCATTTTCAACAGCATAACTTTCATCAGCTATTTCAAACATAGAAAGATCATTTAAACCATCACCAAACACAACTACTTTATCACAGTTTAAATATTCTTTTAATTGTAAAATAGCGTGCGCTTTTGTTGCCTTTTTTGGTAAGATTTCTAACCACCAATCTTGGCTATAAATATCTTTAGAAAATAAGCATTGATAATAATCTTTTAAATCATGATAAAAACCTTCTAAAAGCTCTTTTGAAGCAATGCATGTTATATAAAAGACATTTCCTTTAAAAAGATGGTCTTTTATAGGATTTTTTCTTTTATCATTACGTGTACTTATAAAATCAAGTTGTTGTTTTGTTATTTTATCAGGTATATAACTAAATTTTTCATAGTTATTTCTAAAAGCATAGACAATAGGATAGAAGTCTTTTTGTTTAAAATAGAAAGATAAATCATCCACTTCTTCTTTTAAGAAGAAATTAGAAACAAGAATTTCTTGGCTTTGATTATCAATAACAAAAGCCCCATTATAAAGAATTAAAGGAATTTTAGCAGTTAATCCTTTTGTTGCTGGTTTGGCTGAATAATAAGATCTTGCGGTCGCATAAGAAAACAACATCCCTTCATCTACTAATTGATTAATCACTTGATTAGTATAAGATGAAGTATGTTGTTTACTATTTAAAAGTGTTCCATCTAAATCAGAAACATATAATATTTTCATCTTATCTTATAAAATTTGTATTTCTTTTCGTATTTTGAGGAATATCAATTCCTGCTTTTTTACCAGCTTCAATACACTTTAACATCCATGCCATATTTTTACCTAAAGCATACATTGTATCTAATCCTTCTTTGTCTTGTTCTACTTCTTCTACGGTATTTCCATGAACTTCATTCCAATACATAGAAGAAACAATTGGCATCTGTGAAATACTAAAATATTTATTTAAAACATCCATACTTGTAACACTCCCTGCTCTTCTTGAAGAAGAAATCGTAGCAGCTGGTTTATGAACAAAAGCAGATTTAGCACTATAAAAAACACGATCCATAAAGCTTTGAATTTTACCTGTTGGGTGCGCATAATAGACAGGTGTTCCAAAGATAAAGCCATCAGCATCTTTAGCCATAGAGGCAAATTCATTAACACAATCATCAAAAACACATTTACCTGTTTTAGCACATGATCCACAAGCAATACAATCTTGTAAAGGAACATTTGGAATATGATAAATAAGCGTTTCTATTCCTTCTTCCTTTAATGCTTTTTCTACTTCTTCTAAAGCACGATTTGTACATCCTTTAGGATGTGGTCCACCATTAACTAATAATACTTTCATTTCCTTTTTCCTCCTATTTTTATTGTAAATCACTCTTTATAATATGACAAATAATTATTTGTATAACTTGCTATAAAAAAAGAAATCACTAGAATTTCTCAAATCTTAAAATATTTTCAATGTGGAACGACACAACTGCAAATACGTCTACCCTTTTTACATATGATAAGTACGTATGGTCAATCGTATCTACTACATTATTTAACGATTGAAAAGTTATCGTTAAATGTTATGAGTTCGGATAATTCCCCTTTAGCAACCCATTTCTTCGCATTGTCCTTATTTATCAAGGATAGCTCTTACCTCCTGTTCCAAAACACATCTCCCTATTTTTATAAAACTATTTTTTAAGCCTAACACCTAATAGACTTTCAATGAAATCACGAGTACACTTGCGTTTCAATTTGCTTTGATTTATCTGATTGTGATAGTTTTCAAACTCCAGTAACAAAATGCCAATAGTTTTTTAATCACTTTTTTCAAAAAGGCAAAAAAATAGAACGTCTTGTTTATTTCCATACGCTCTATCTCACATTTCATATTAAATTTTTGAATTCTACAAACTGGAGGTTCTACTTCTTATTATAAATTGTCCTCTCGAATCTCAGATAACGACTGTCCTGAAAGATCAGCTTTCTTTCATCTCCTTCTGCCAGCATCCCATACTTTTTTCCATATACAGAAAACTCCATCCAAGCACCACTTTCCACCTCAAAAATAACGTAATAAGACGTACTGGTGGTACTATGATACCCGTGGACCGCTGAGATGTCTCCTCAACCTGGATCGTACTCTGTCGCTTGGCAGCCACTCTGGCTTCCACCTTTAAACAGAGGAAAAATTATTATTTTTATTCCAAGTTCTTGTTCCACTTATAAATATAACTAGAATCATCACCAATATCAGTAAAAACATAACTGAAAAAAACAATCATCATATTCTTAAACTTTCCTCCTGCAACTTCCGATTTTTCATAAACCGTTGCAGTTATTCTATGATTTCTACTCCTTCATCAGCTTTTGTCCTCTTTTTATCTTCATACATCCGCATGTCGGCTTTGTGGCATATTTCGTCAAAGCAAAAATCTTTGTCCTGTACAGTATAGCTGCCCATCGCCAGACTTAACGGGATCTTTTCTTTGCTTTTTTGTTTCAGACTTTCTTGAATATTTGTCATCAGCTCGGAGGCTTTTTCTTCTGTAATTCCATTACCCAAAATCATGAATTCATCTCCACCCATTCGAATAACCGGAGAACCTTCAGGTATTTCTTCCTTCAAGGTACCTGCTACGATTTTAAGCAAAATATCACCATATTCATGACCATATTGATCATTTACCTTTTTCAAATAATTACAATCGGATATAATCACTGTAAACGGAAAAATCAGCTTTTTTTTCTTTTCCTCTACTCTGTACTTCAGATAGTTACGATTATACACATCTGTCAGTCCATCTATCATGGAAAGCTCTTCCGCCTTCTTCTCCAAACGAACACGTTCAGTAACATTGTCAACAATTCCTACGATTCCGATGATATTACCGTTTTCATTCCGTACTGCATTCTTTTTTATTTCAAAATACAATGATTTTCCATCTTCCATTAGAAATTCATTGATGTACTGGCTACCTTCCCCCGTAGCTAGTATTTTTTTATCATCCTCATAATACATTTTCCCTATTTCTGAAAACTTCTGCACTTCTAGATCTGTTTTTCCTACGATACTTCCATTTTCCCCAGCAGAAACCATGTCACAAATTTCGGAAACAAAACAGTATTTACATTCCGTATCCTTAAAAAATATATTAACCGGCGCACTATGCATAAAGTGTTTCATAATTTCACTATCCAAAAATTCCATTATTTTCCCTCCATTTTTTTGCTATTCTCTATACTCAAAGAACATATCATAGGCCTTAATTATGATTTTGTGCTGTTTCTCATCAGCTAAGTAATTCTCCTTATTCTCTTTTATAAATTCGGATTGTTACTAGCATGGTAGTATATTTTTTATTCAATTACATCAAAATAATTTTAATACACTGCCATTTGGCTTGCTTCTGTGACTAGCATCCGATTAACCTTCTCTTGCATTGTTTCTTTTGCATCTTCATTGAAATAATAACGGACAATATAATGATGTTAGTATAAAAACTGTACAAGTTAAATGGAAGAATTAAACATCATTTGCTACTAAAGTTCTATACATTGAGCTTTTACCAGAACCACTAATTTCGTAAATAAAAATCAGTTTTCCATTTCTAAATATAAGTATTTAATCTAAGCAAAATTATCAATTTCTATTTTCATTTTTTTCCTTTTCTTATCTAATTAACGATTAAATTTAAAACCATATTAATATATTAGATTTTAAAACTAAGTTTATCAAATTTCTATATCCCATTACCAAACGGTCATATTTTGAAACTGAAAGGTTCTTTTTTGATACATAACAAGCCTTTCAAAGTAGAGCTTTTGTTATGAAACAAGCGTATCTAAAAAATGAGAATAGAAATTGCTAGATTAAAAAAAAGAAAGAATTACAAAAGAAATCAAGAAAATCCATAAGGAATCGTATGAAATATATGGATCATCAAAAATAACAGAACTACTTAATAAAAATGGTGAAAAAGTAAGTCAAAAATATGTTTATTCGATTATGAAAGAAAACAATCTCAAGGCAAAATATATTAAGCCATATATTCAAACAACGATTAGTCATGATTTCTCTGACAAACTAAAAAATCTGTTAAACATTATAATCCTACGAAGCCAAATGTAGCTTGGTGTACAGATATTACTTATATATGGACATATGATGATGGATTTGTATATTTAACAAGTGTTATGGACTTATATTCAAAATCAATAATTTCTTGGGTGCTTACAAAAACAATGGATGCAGATGAAGTATTAAAATGTATTGAAAAAGCAAAGGGAAAAAGAAATATTGTAAAACCATTAGTAATACAAAGTAATCGAGGAGTTCAATATACTTCGACAAAATATAGAGAATTAACCAGTGAATTTATAAGAAGTTATTCAAGAAAAAGAACACCGTGGGATAATGCATGTGTAGAATCATTTCATTCATTAATAAAAAGAGAATGGCTAAATTTTCATAAAATTCAAAATTATAATCATGCGTATAGATTAATATTTGAATACATAGAAGGATTTTATAACACTGTAAGAATTCATTCACATTGTGGGTATTTATCACCTGCACAATTTGAACAAAAATACTTATTTTAAAGCAATTAAAGGCCTACTACAAATAATTATTATATTTAAGTTGTCCGAAATCTTGACATAGTACCACATTAGAGATGTCTCCATCCAAATGGTGTTCTAGCAAGGGATTTTTCCCTTGAACCCATCATTTATGATATATGGTGGCGCTTTCCGCCACTAATAGTGAAAGTGGGGGCACTTTCTGCCCCCACTTAGGAAATGTTGCTAAAATACTGTTTAGATTTATCATACATACAAAATGGAAGTTATCTATTTCTCCTCTTCGTTAAGACCTAGTTCATTACATATTACTTGCTATCCCTGATACCTTATTCTTTCTACCAGCGTTTCCTTTTTCAGATTACTGCTTAAAACGCAGGAAAGTACAATCTGCAACAGACCGACCAAAAAAATCATAATAAAAATTGGTACGATTGGAACATGATAGATATTCATTCCAAATATTCCATTATGTTTTGCATAGGAAAAAAGTGCATAGCCGAGCGGCAGACCAATGATCAAAGCTACGCATATGGTGCCAACCGTAAAAATCAGTCCCTGTAACTGCAGGCATAAATTTAATTGTTTATTTGTCATACCCACAGCCTGTAATATACCATATTCCTGCTTTTTTGTCGTAATATTCATGATCATGGTATTCGCCATATTCATAAACCCGATGAGTCCTACAATAGCCATAAACAGATAACAGCCAAGCTTCATCATGCTGCTTGCAAATTCTGCAGATTGTAACTGTGCATGATAGGTATCCATTTTTATATGCGAAGTATTAGAAATCAAAGTATTCAGACTCTGTTCTACAGATGCCACATCTTTTTTATCACAGTCCACCCACAGATAGCCATAGGCTGTTCCTCTCGGATTCATGGAACGATATACACCTTCCGGAATGACAAGATAAGTGTCCGCACTTACAAAAGATCCTGCAATCTTTCCCTGATAGGTATAGGTTCCACTTCCATTCTCAAAGTCAA
>OGYU01000708.1_pt1 | contig 26321 bp, 28 predicted proteins | sample 1576581 | NCBI WGS metagenome assembly OGYU01 (sample SAMEA3541547, study PRJEB24748) | human gut metagenome | biome: human gut; feature: human-associated habitat; material: faeces | place: China | collected 2012 | reverse complement strand
TTATGCAAAGCAATACAGTGATTGTAGATAATTCCAGCTATATTAATAACTTTATGAAGTTTTTTATTCCTTTTTGCCTTATACAATTTAAAACAATATGTCTTCACTACAATCACCTGCCTTTTTATCATTTATTTATTCTGAACGCTTTTGACTTTCTATATACTGTTTAATAATTGATATTGGTGCTCCACCAACTGTAGATACAAAATATGAATTTGTCCACAATGTTGGTAGCCTTGATTTTAACCATGAAAATTCTTCTCGAAGTATTCTTGAAGATATTCCTTTTATTCGTTTAACAACTTTATGTATACCAAATTGTGGATCAACTTCTAAAAGCAAATGAACATGGTCTGGCATTACTTCCATCTCGATTAAATCGACGTGAAGCTCCTGACAAATATTATTAATCAACTCCTTTAATCGTTCATCAACACCATTGTTCAACACTTTTCTACGATATTTAGGACAAAATACTACATGATATTTACAAGAATATACTATATTATTATTTGATTTATATTTCATAAAAGTATTATATAACTATTAAAAATATAATACAATAAAAAACAATGATATCGAATCATTGTTTTTTAGCGAGCTTATATCCCCATAAATAAATTTAGGGGCTTTACGCTCGCATTTGGTAACATTATGTTTTTTTAAGCCTTCTTTAAAATCTTTTTCACTAAACGCAATTATATAAATAATCTTACCTTGAGAAAATTTATCGAAAGCTTCTTTTCTTGCGTTTTTATATTCTTGATATGTGTTGTATGTTGTCATTTTGATAGCCCCTTTTAATTCATTTTTAAATTCTTCAAAATAATCTGATTTTATTGTTATTGGTGATAAATTTTCACAATCAATAAAATCACTATTCCATTTTTCGCAAAATTCGTCTGACGTGCCGTCAGCGTAAATAAGTTCATAATCAACTAAACAGCCGTTTTTATATACTTTTGTTAAGTGCATAACTTCAACGCCTTCTGGATATTCCACAAAAATTATTTGCGTGATTGCATTATCAAATTTTTTCATTTTTAAAACCTACCTTATAATCTATTAATTTTTTATTGAATTTATTCCAATTTATGTACAAAAAAGGCACTCTATAGAATTTCTATAAAGTGCCTTAATATAAAGTATTAAATTGCTTGTTTTAATCTATTGAAGCGTTTTTCAGTTTCAGTAGTCGCTTTTTCTATTTCATTAACAAAACTACCTAACATATCAAACCCTGACTTGATATCATGTTGCATATTGTCAAGTCTAGCTTCCATATTGTCAAGTCTAGCTTCAATTTTATCAAACCTAGTATCCATGTTGTCAAGTCTGGTTTCAATTTTGTCAAACCTAGCTTCCATATTATCAAGTCTAGTTTCCATGTTGTCAAGTCTAGTATTAATACTCTTGACTTCGCCTGTTAATGCTTCCAACATTTGCAGCATTTTTTCATCATTGGTCATATTTATCACCTCTATTAATATTTTAGCTTTTTTATAAGCTAATAACAACATAAAGCATATTGTTTTATGTTCTTATCAACTCATAAATAAAGGCACTATCTAAGCTTTTATAGTAATTTATGTTCTAAAAGGATTATCTAAGCTTTTATAGTAATTTATGTTCTAAGCGAGGAACTTTGACAACTGCTACTCATTCAGTCGCTTTTATAGAATGACAAATAAATTAAAAGTGAATTACTTTTCAAGTGCCTTTAAAATATGTGTAACAAAAAAACCGCCCTAAATGATAACATTTAAAGCGGTTTATTCAAGTGTTTTTATTAAAATATACTCTTTATCTTGTAAAGAGTTCGCCAACGGTTCTACTACCTTATAAAGCCATTTTGTACTTATTGACTTATTCCGTTTTGCATAGTCTAAAGCTTCAGCTTCTGTTTTAAATTTTCCATTTTGCAAGTTGAATGTATAATATAAAACTTTTTCAAGTGGTTTACATTCAATCACTTTTTTTCCATCATGAACATAATATATTAATCTGTTCATATCAGCTAAATTTTGAGCGTATTCAATAGCATCTTGTTTATTATCAAAAATAGCTATTTCTTCACGATTATTAATAACTTTATAATCATGTTGTTTATTTTCTTGTTTTCTTTTTTCTTCTGCTGCTTCTTTTCGTTTTTGACGTTGTCTTTCAAGTTTTGCGTAGTATTTTTCGCAATCGCTTTCAAGATTTTCTTCTGTAGATATGAATTGCACAATATACCCATTATCATGTAAAGCTTTTTTAAATTCAGCTTTATTGTTAAATCTTTCTTTTATTATTTCGATATTGCCTTTTCGTGATTGCTTAACGCTTGCAATATATAACTTCATATATAATCAATCCTTTCAATCAAAAATTGACTTTTTAAACTAACTTTGATATACTATTTGTAGAAATAAAATCAAGGCTGGCAATAATATTGCGTGTATCTATTTCAAGATATATCACCACTTGCTCGCTATTCAATAGGTCGTGGCTAGTGATAAGAACCCTTTTTGCGGTGTTCGTGATTTTGCAATTTTTAAGGATTGACATCTTATGAATGTCTTTCCCTGCTCAACGCTCATCAATAAAAACCTGTTTTATTGACAAATGAGTCAATAAACCCTAATGATGGTGATTTTTATTAAAATTGCCCTGTATTGAGTTGTAAAAGAACAATTCACCGCCTACCTTTTGAAAGGTTCGGCTGATATAAGTTTACACGCTTGCTCATAAGACAAGCCCTAAGATATTGCGTCTGGGGGGACTTAATATCTAAATGTTGGCTGTTTAATGTCAGCCTTTGAGTATTATAACCCATTTCAACACACTATTATAATAATATGCTGAAATCAGTCATAATATATTATAACTGATTGACAGTTATTTATTAACTTTATGTATTTATTATAGCATAACTATTTGTTTTTGTCAACATTTTTGTTTACTTTTTATAAAAAATGTTGAATTTACAAAAATGTATACTTTTGGCAGATAAAGTGTAAACTTGATGTTTTTCCCTTATCAACCTTACAAATATATTATATAACATTTATGTTTATTTGTCAACATTTTTGTACAAAAAATTTTAAAAAAGGTATAAAAAAATGATTAATAATAAGGATATAAAAGAAGTTATAATGCTAATTGCATATAGAGAAGGATTATCGCAAGGCGATATTTTAGACAAATACAATGCAGCATATAATAAAAATTTAACTAAGCAATCATTTAGTAGAAGTTTAAAAGAAAACTCGTTAAAGTATGAAATGGTATTTGATATGCTAGACGCTATAGGCTATACAATAGAAATAAAGAAAAAGATATAATATATATGTAAAATACTTATGTATAAATATACATATATACTAATAAATAGACAATAATTATATAATATATTTTAATTATAGATGTTTATTAATATATAAATAATATATATATAATTAATGTTACATATCGTGATTGTATATTTTGAGTGCATATCATAGATGAAATTTATTTTTGATATAAACAAAATTTATAACTAACTTTAAATCAAAAAAAATTGATATGAAAAACCTGCACTGCATAATATTAATATAGTTTATAACAATATAAATATTAATTATAGTGAACTGCATAACGTTGATACATGAGCCAGCATTGTATATTATTAATATAATGTATAATATATGGTAATATAATAAATGATATATATATGTTATAATGGATATTATGACTGATTAAAGCACGAAAAAGCTTGTCATTGCTGGATTTTTGGGCGGGGTGTAAATTTTCATTCCTAACGGGCTTGCTTTTTGAGCGTGCCTGTGGTTTTTAGTCTTGCGACAAAATTCACACCAAATTTGGCAACTTTAAGAAAAAAGTACGTCTGCAAATAAAAACTAAAACCCAAAGTTAAACTTCAAAAATGATACTGATTTACGTAAAAATAGTGATAAAAACAATAGATAATCTAATAGATAACATATAGATAATTTAATAGATATCTATATAGATTAAAAAATGTAAAAAATACAAAACAAAATTTAAAATTTTAATTTTATCATCAAACTAACCAGCAAAAAAAATATACAAGAAAAATTTATACAAATGAATTTTTATACAAAAGTACCTATTCTGTGAAAAACAAAATGGGTGCTTTTTTTGCATCTCAAAGGACGTCCCTTAAAATAATTTTCTTTCTTACCTAAAGTACATAACCTTATAAATGTATTTTGTATACATAAATACATAGAAAATACAAAAAAGTTTAAAAAAATTATAAAAAAAGTGGAATAATTTTTGCCAATTATGAATAGATAATGTAAGGGCATTTAAACCTTGCAAACCAGAGCGTGTTATTTTATTATACTTTTCTTTTTACCCTTTTTCTTTGGGGAGCATATTTCCACTGGTAAAGAAGAATAAGAATAAAGAATATATATAATAACTATGCCGTAGGCATACTGCGTAGCAGTAGATGAAGGATACATTAAAAGTATTAGTTTATGGGGGTAGGGGGCGAAGTGTAACGAGAACCCAGAACACATAAACTACATGAAAGGAAGAATAAAATTCAAAATGAAGGTACAAAAAAGTTTTGCAGATAAATTTGAAAAACTATCTGCTCCAAAACAAAATGCACTTTTAGTTGATGCAATAGTTAAGAATTGTATTGAGTGCTGCGGTGGAGTACGAAAGGAAGCTATTGACTGTCCAACTAAAATGTGTGCAATGAAAGACTTGAATTTTTTAGTGAAAAAAACTTTGATTAAAGATTAAAATTTGATTAAAAATTTAATTTTTTTATGAAAAAATGGAATATTTTTCGCTAAAAATGAATAGATAATGTAAGGGTAATTTGAAGTCTTAGTTAAGCGATTTCTTCATGGATTCTTATTTAAGTAAAAACACATAAATCCCGCTTATGATTGTTTTGTCCGTTATATAATCTGCTTACTTTGAATTACTTCTTATTTGCTACTGTAGCTTAATTGGTAGAGCAACTGACCTGTAATCAGTAGGTTGAAAGTTCGAGTCTTTTCAGTAGCTCCAATGTAGATAGGTACTCAAGAGGTAAAGAGAGCTTCCCGCTAAGAAGCTAGGCGAGAAATCGTGCAAGGGTTCAAATCCCTTCCTATCTGCCATATACAGAAATAGTTTAGTGGTAAAACAATGGTCTCCAAAACCATAAAGGAAAGTTCAAATCTTTCTTTCTGTGCCAAATGTGAGAGTGGTGGAATTGGCATACATAGTGGACTTAAAATCCATTGTCTTATGACATGAGGGTTCGAGTCCCTCCTTTCACACCAAATATGCGTGAGTGAGCTGAGTGGCGAAGGCAGTTGACTGTAAATCAACCACGTAAGATACAACGTAGGTGCGACTCCTACCTCACGTACCAAAATACAAGTGTAGCTCAGTTGGTAGAGCAGAGGATTGAAGCTCCTCGTGTCATTGGTTCAATTCCAATCGCTTGTACCATATGGAAGCGTACTCAAGTCTGGTTAAGAGAACTGTCTTGAAAACAGTGAGGTGATAGTGATATCATGCGTGGGTTCAAATCCTACCGCTTCCTCCATAATCGCCTGTTAGTTTAATGGTAAAACAACGGACTTTGACTCCGTTATTATTGGTTCAATTCCAATACAGGTTGCCAAATTGCTTAGTAGCATAATTGGTAATGCGTAGGACTGTTAATCCGAAAGATACAGGTTCGAGTCCTGTTTAGGCAGCCAAAAGAAAATAATGGTGTCTTTAATGATGCCAATATTATAAAGGTTTTTGTGTTTCGCTTTGACAGAGTGGATTCACCTAATAACGATACCTAGTAGCTAAGGTAAAGACACACTAAGTAAAAATCGTTATACAAGTAAAAAATAAAAGACATTAAAACCAGTTGCGACATGGTTTTAGAAGGATATGACTGAGGTTGTATCCTTTTTTTAGTTTGTATTGCTTGCGACACCTTATATGGTGTTGCACCCATTAGGGTTTTTATTTTTACAACTTTAAGCATTGTATTATTCAACCATGTGAAAACGTTCTAATCAAACTTCATGGAACATTGGTAGATTGAGTAGGACTTTGGTGAGATATTGCTGAAGTTGAGCTTTTTTGCAAAGGTAACAATGCAAAACGATTGGGTAAACCAAAAGAATAACAATGTGTGCAAATCGTAACGCTAGTTAAAACATAAGTTGTGTGGTAGCGATAATAGACGCTCCAGTGGAGAATAATCAGCTATGCCATTTAATCTGACAGTTAAATCGAGCTAACTGAATGTCAAGTAAGCTATTGGCAGTGATGTAAGAGAAATTTTACTATAACACATTACTTAGTTAAAGTAGCCTAATGCCAGTCAAGGAGATATTTAAAATAATATAAAATGTTTGAAAAACACTTTATGTAATTCTGAATGATAGGTGAAATTTGTGAGTAATCAATCTCACGTAGGACAAACATAGGGATAAGAAGTTATAAGGTAGCTCCTTATGGCTCAGACTTATTCTTCCTACTTGTTGAATAAACTAGAAGTTATTGAGATGTAAGGCGAAGGTCTGAATGGTGCAATGCTTAAAGTTGTAAAAGTCGGTTAATAAAAAATAAGGGAGATGTTAGAATGGAAACATTTATTAGCGTAAAGAAAATTAAAGCTGAACCATGTAAGGCATGGAAAGATTTTAAAGGTCATAAAGAAGGTGATGATGGGTATAGAATTTATTACCCAGATAACTACGTTTCTTGGTGTCCTAAAGATGTGTTTGAAAAGCAATATTTTAAATTAGATAATGGCAAAGAAATTGTTGAATCTGATGTAAATAGATATATTAATGCTGGTCTTAGAATTAAACCAGAAACATTTGAAACTATGCCATATTTTACTAAATTAGGAATGAAAGCTCATATGTATAATTTTTTAGATGATATTTTATTTTTGGCAGACAATGGGTTTAAAGAAGGTGAAACAAATGGCAAATGAAAGACAAGAAAAAGCAAGAAAAATAGTAATGAATTATTTTAATTCTCATGTAGATAAAACTGATAATAAGCAAATTACACTAGATGATGTTTATGTAGTTTGGTTTAGTAAGACGTTGCAGAATTGGAAAGCATTAGTTAGTACAAGTGTTTCAGATGGAATGTATTATGAAATTACTTATAATGGCGATAAAAATGAAACTTATGTTGATGTTTATAAGAAATGGGAAAATTTTACAGTGAAAGATTAATTTGAGGGATATTAAATGATTAATTTTAAAAATAAAAATCCATTTAGAGAATTGAATGATAGAGGTGTGTTTAATAATAAGCATATATGTGTAGTTTTATTTAATGGTTCTCTTAAATCTGTTGATAATGTAGCTGAATATATGCACCCTCGTTTTGTATGGCTTAATGATGATGATAAAAATAATCCAATGTTAGAAGTTAGGTTTTCTATAAAAGACAAAGAAAGCATATTTATTAGCGTTGGAAATTATATTATTAAAAATAAAGATACTAGAAAGATAAGTATTAGCGACACAAATCCATTTATATTCTGCAAGGACGAATATGAATTGGATATAGTGAACATGATTTAGGAGTGATAAACGTGAGTGAGGATACTTTAGTAGTTAAAAATAACACTCCTGTTGGAAGAAGAAATAGATTTGATGAATATAATATGCACGAGGATATTAAAAAATGGCGATATGAAGGTAATAGTTTTAAAAAAATAATTAATCTTATTAAAGAGAAATTTGATGTAAATGTATCTTATACCGCTCTTTATACTTACTGTGTAAGAAAAGGATTAACAGGCGATATGTCTGGCGAACGACAAAGAACTGTTAATGGATATCAAGAATTAATAGATAGTTTAGGTGTTATAAAACAAAGTTTAGCCTTAAATCAAGCCTTATTTGAGGATTTAGAAAGAGAATCCAAAGAGGGAAATCTTGATACAAAAAAATATACTGCTGTTGTTTCATCAAGTGAAAGATTATTAACAAGACGAGAATCTTTAATAAAAACCATCATTCAACAACAATCTTTAATATATAAATATTCCGCAATTTCAAGATTTATAGGTAGGTTTGAAGAATTGGTTATAGAAAGGTTTGGATTGGACGTATGGAATGATTTTAAAGCAAGAGTAGTAAATGATTTTGAAATCAAAGAGTTAATGAAAAGAATACCAAAGGATAATGATGTAGTCCCTATCAAAAAAAATTGTCCAAAAAATGAAGGGAAAATGAGTCAAAAATTAGGAGTGAGTTTATGAGTTACGAAAACAAACGAGATAAATTAAAGAAAAAATTAAGAGCAAATAGACCTAAAATAAATGGTAAAAAATATTTTTCAGAGAAAGCAACAAAAAGAGAACATCAGGCTGAAATGAAAAAATATAAAGAATTATATCGTTGAGGTGGATTTATGAATGATAAAAAAAGCATTTATGTTTTATATGATGAACTCGGTAGGACTAAACTTGGTATTACAAACAATGTTACTAGACGTCTTAAACAAATAGAAAATGCAACAGGATTAAAAATTTGTAAATTATATTCAGAAGTATGTAGAAATGCTACTTTTTTAGAAAAGAATTTATTTGAATATTTTAAAAATTATAGAATTGAGGAAACGGAATGGTTAGTTTCTGGAATGGATTTTTATAAAACAATTTCTGTTGTTCGTAATTTTATAGAAGATGATAAACCATGAATTTATTAGATGAAATTGTTAATAAGTTGGAGGTAGATAAGGAGTATCAAAAAAATGTAAATCAAAATAGTGATAATGAAGATGATAAATATTTAAAAATAAAAGAAGAATGTAGATACGATTTTGAAAAATTTTGTAGAACCTTTTTAGGTGAGCAGTTCTCATCAACATGGTCAACATTTCATTATGATTTAGTTAAATCTTTAGAAGATATGATTTTTAATCATAAGAATGAAGAAACTAAAAATGTTAGAGCTGCACCACGAGGACACGCAAAAAGTACGTTTGTTAGTTTTGCTTTTCCTTTATGGTGTATTTGTTATGGATATAAACAGACAATTATTATTATATCTTGCTCAGCCGAAATGGCTAGTCTATTTTTAACACGAATAAGAACAGAATTAGAGTTTAATGAACTTATTATTAAAGTGTTCGGAAAATTACAAGGAGCATCTAAGTGGAATAATTCTGAAATATTAACAAGTACAGATATTTATTGTGTAGGAAAAGGTGCAGGTCAGCAAATGAGGGGCTTGAATTTAAAATCAAGACCAGATTTAGTTATAATTGATGACTTAGAAAGCGAAGAAAGTGTAGCAACGGATACGCAAAGAGCAAAGTTAGATAAGTGGTTTAGTAGTGCTGTAATGAAGATGGGTTCTCCAAATTGTGATTTCTTTTTTATTGGCACAGTTTTATCATATGATTCACTTTTATATAAATTATTAACATTGCCTACGTATAGTATGTGGCAAAGAAAAATATATAGAGCTGTTATTAAATTTTCAACATCAACCTTATGGTTAGAATGGGAAGAAAAAATGACAGATTTATCAGATTCTGACCCATATAAAACTGCTAAAAACTTTTATTTAGAACATAAAGAAGAAATGTTAGAGGGTACAGAAGTTTTATGGGAAGCTCAAAGAGAAAATATGTATTTACATTTAATGGAAACTCGTTTGCAGGACGAAGAAGCATTTAATAGTGAGTTCCAAAATGACCCTCAAACTGAGAATAGTCGAGTATTTAAAGAAGAATGGTTACTAGAGAATACTTATGAATACCCACCTAATATAAAAAGAGTTTATGGAGCTGTTGACCCTAGCTGTGGTAAAAATCGCAAAGCAGATACTTCAGCAATTATTATATTGGGAGAGGGTGAAGATAATTATATTTATGTATTAGAAGCTTCGGTTAAAGTTCGTAGAGTTGAGGAAATCATTGCAGACATGGAAAGAATAATTGGTAAATATTATAGCCTGTTAGAAGGATTTGTTGTAGAAACTAATCAATTTCAATCTTTTTTTGCAACTACAGTACAGCAACATTTTATTGATTTAGGAATGTATGTTAATTGGATTGAAATTACTCATGGAGCAAATGATAAAAAAGAACGAAGAATAAATTCTATGATTCCTAAAATAAAAAATGGCTATATAAAGTTTAATAAATCTCATGTCATGTTGTGGCGACAGATGAAAAACTATCCAAAAGACCGTGATGATGGTGTGGATTGTTTAGAAATGGCATTAAGACCATTATTACAAAGTAGGAATAATACATTATGCTTTGGTTCATTAAATACAGATATTAGTCTTATACATGAAAGGAGGAGTGATAGGGTTGTTAGAGAAATTAAAAAGAATTTTGGCATCAACGTTTAAAATACCAAATACAAAATCTGTACCAACAGATAGGTATGGTTCAAATTTATTCTACAATAAAACAAAAAGTACATTACCTAAAAATCCATCATATAAGCAGTTAAGAGAATTTGCAAAAAATCCTATTGTATCTCAACCTATTGAAGCAGTAAAAGATAGGATAGCCAAAATGAAATATGAAATAAAACCTAAAATTGCTGGTAGAAAATATACTAAACAGATAAGAATTATTAAAAATATTATAGACTTCCCAAATGTTGACCAAACTAGACGAAGTTTTGAAGCAATGCTTTTAAATGATGTGTTAACGTTAGATGCTGGTTGTTTTGAAGTTTGTAAATCTAAAAATCCTAATCACCCTTTGTATTTATACCCTATAGATGGTGCAACTATTCAGCACGTTATCCCTATAGATTATGTAAACCCTAATGCGTACAAATATATGCAGTGTAATGATAAAGGCAATGTATTTTTTACAAGACAAGAATTGTGTTTTATAAGTAAAAATAAATTTACTTATAAACCTTTTGGATTATCACCTGTTTTAAAAGCATATGATGATATTAGAAATTTTTTAGAAGTAAAAGATAATGCTAATGAAAATGTACGTATTAGAACAGCAGATATGATTATTGATTTAGGAGAAAATGCAACTCCAGAAATGATAGATGCTTTTAGAGAATATTTTAGTAATGAAATCGAAGGAACTGGAAAAATACCTATTGTTGGTGGTAGTAAAGGTGTTAAAACTTGTCAAACTAGAAGTTTTACACAAGATAATTTATATATAAATTGGTCTAATTTCTTAATTACAATGGTTTCAAATTCTTTTCCTTATCCTGTTGAGAAAATGATTAATGTATCAGCAGACCGCTCTACTAATGATGATTTAGAAGAACGTATCATTGAAGAGTTAGTAAAACCTTACGCATCACTTTTAGAAGATGCTTATAACACTCATATAATAAATGTTTTAGGCTTTGGAGATATTCTTGAGTTTAAATATGTCTATGAAGATAGCGAAAATCTAAAAACTAAAAAATGGGATAGATTAAATAATGCGTTTATTGCAGGAACTATTACTCAAAATGAATGGAGAAAAGAAATTGGCTTTGACCCTCTTATTAGTGATTATGCAGATTTAGCTGGTGATGAAAGAAAAGCTGTTATTAATAAAGAGTTAGGCACTAATGGTTTTAACGGAGTAGGTAGTATAAAAGACCAATCTGATAGTAAAAACAAAACAATTAAAGAAAGGGGTGGATAAAATGGAAAAAGACTCAAAAAACCTTATAAGTTTTAGTGCAAATAATTTAGAGATTACTTCTAATAGCAATAAAATGTATATTATTGGTTGTATTTGCACTATTGGAACTTCAAGCGGAGATGCTCCATGTGGAACTGATAATAAAAAAGCCATCTTATCACAAAAAGGAGCAGATAGTTGTATAAAATCTTTTATTGGTCAACCTATGAATTGTATCTTTGATGAATGGGGTTATACCCCAGAAATTTTTAGTGGACATGGTTCTAAGTATTCTGGTAGGTATTTTGGTTTTATTGAAGATGCTTGGCAAGAAGAAAATAAACTAATGGCTAAAATTGTAGTTTGGAAAGATACTTTCCCAGAATTAGCAGCTACTATTATTAATGCTCAACGTTCTTTGGGATTTAGTGTGGAATTATATCCAACAGAAAGCTATGAAGATACTGAAGGTAATATAGTTATTGATAAATGGGAAGCGGCTGGTTGTGCTTTATTGTGGAGAAAATGTGCAGCATGGGGAGAAGAAACTTATATAGAAAAACTCGTAGCGAGTTTACAAAAATTAGAAAATGATAAAAAAAGTGAGGGTGATACAAATATGACAAAAGAAGAAATGGCGAGTATTGCAGCTATGCTTTCAGCAGAAGTTACAAAAAGTTTAGGTATTGATGAAATTAAAGCAAGTATTAATGACTTAAAAAAACATCAAGAAGAAAATAAAAAACCTGATGAAGATAAAGTAGAAGTACAAAAACAGAGTGAAGAAGATAATGAAAATAAAAGTGATGGAGATACTTTAGACAAAATTAAAAAACTTGAAGCTACTATTGAACAAATGAAAGAAAAAATGGAAGCGAATAAAAATATCCCAACTCCTAAATCATATACAGGTAATAGTGATGTTGGTGAAGGTCAAGAAACTTATATTAATAAGCTTAAAAAAATTGATGCTTCAAATGCAACTTCAGATATGAAAATTAGACAAAAAATTAAAGTTCATATGGAAGCTTCTCAAAATGGTGTAGCATTGGATTCTTTATATAACAAACTTGGAGAAGAATTACCTGAATAATTTGCAGAATATTTTGAATTTTAAAACGAAAGGATTGATGTGTAGATGAGTTCTAATAAAAGAATTTTTTCAGGAGCTTATGATTTTATAAAAACCGATTCTGGTCTTGTAAAAGCAGAAGCTTCAGGTAAACCTAATATTAATATTGACAGAGAACATACATTTGTTACTCATGCGTTTGACCCAGATTTAAAAGATTATCAAAGACGAGTTTTTCCTCTTTTAGATATGATTCCATCACAAGAAACTCTTGGATATCCTTATGTATGGAATGAACAAGATGATATTCCTTCTAATACTGAAGCTGTAGACCCACAAAAAGGTGTTGGTGAAGGTATTGGTAAAGAGGCTAATTATAAAAAGAAAACATTAAATACAGATTATAAAAGAAGTAATTGGAAACAAGCTTTACCTCGTATGTATATGACTGGTATTCAATATTCATGGTTTGATACTCAAATGCAAAAAAGATATGGTTCTTATATGCAAGATTTACTTGCAAAAGACCTCAACGATATGAAAGTTGATTATAACAGAACCATTGCTAATGATTTTTGGAATGGTGATAGCCCATCATTAGATGATACTTCTAATTTTAAATATATGGGTATTTTAAATCAGATTACAGATAAAGATGATACAGTCCCAGCAGGTACTAGAATTGCACAGGTTATTCAAACAAAAATTGCTAAAGCACAGGCTCAAATTAAATATCTTGGCGCTCCAAATGTTATCTGTATGAATCCAATTACATTTGATATTTTATGTCAAGAAGAAGAAAAAAATGCAAATGGATTATATCACCGCAGTATTACTACAGAAATTATTCCAGGTATTGAAGTTCCTGCTATTAATACACAGGTTGGTCTTATTCCTATTCATTTAACACCATTTATTAAAGTAGAAGGTACTAAACATAAAATTGTTGCATTAAATACAAATATGATTAAACGTATTTGGTTATTTAGCCCAACACCTATGTTATTTGTAACACAAGATGCAAATAATCCTATTAATAACCCTGCTTTAATGACTGACAAAAACTTAATGAATATTGACACTTATATTTTATTTGGTACACAAACTCCTTCCCACTTTATTATCACAAAAGATACAGCGGGGGAGTAGTTGACCCTACAGCAGAATCCAAAATTGGAAGAGCTAAGGTAGGGCGAAGCAAGGTGGTGAAATAAGGGTTTAATCCCCTTGTTTCACTAATTTAAGGAGGCGATAAATTGTATATAACGGAAGAAGAAATTCCTATTTATTGTCCACTAATTAAAGAAACAACCATGAGTCATGTAGAATATGCCTGTGTTCTAATAGATTCACATAAAGGAAAAAGTTTTAAGTTAAAAGAATATACTGAGTTAGTAAAATTTAATAAACGCTCTAGGTTTAGTAGTGTGTTAGACCCATACAAAGGGAAGCTAAAACATTTACCTCGCAAGGAAATAAAAGAAGTTTACACTATTGTACCTACAATGTTTAATGAATTTACAAAGATAAATTATGATACAGAGAGTTTATATTTTGATGGAGATGATTCTCCATATTTTTCTTTTTATTTAAATCAAAATTTTATATGCCCAATTAGAGAATTAAAAGAATTAAAGGTTGTATATACTGCTGGATATGCAGAAAATGAGTATCCAGAGCAGTTAAAACGAGCTGTTGGTCTTTTGGCACAAAATCTTGCACAAATGGGTGGAACTTTAGAATGGACTAGCCGAGATGATTATGATGTTAAGCTTACATTAAAAAATGAAGGGATATTTACTAATGAAATTAAAAGATTAGTAGATACAATTACATTGCAATGACGTGTGTACTTAATTTTTATGGTGATAGATTAGAAAACATTGATATCGTAGGCAAGCCAGAAGAAAAAGTCCTTATAACAAGACGTGGCAAAAGTACAGATAGTAGAGTAATTAATGATGAAAAAAAAATACTGGCATTTTCTGATTCAAATTTAAATTGTGGCGATTTAATAACTAGAAAAACATCAAAAGATAATAATAGTTACTTTATTGTAGCTAAACAAGCAACTAAAGAGTGTGTAGAGTGTCAAGGCATAAGAATTAATGCAAAAGCTACTATTTGTAAACTTGATAAACTATATGATGATGTAGAGTATGTTGGGAATATTGAAGAAATTGTTTTGGAAGATATTCCTATTTATTTTAAAGATGTTTCTGCAAATATGAAATTTTATGATGCAGGACTATTAAAAGATACAACAAAAATCATCATGCTTCAAAATAGTGTAGATATTGAAGAATTATATCGAATTAAATTTAATGGTGTGAATTATCAAGTTGATAATATAGATATTGGTCGATATGAAAATATGTTGTATATACAGTTAAGTGAAGATACGAGGTCTACTAATGAGTAAAAATAAGGTAGAGCAAGCATTAACAACATATGGAAAAAGCTTATGTAAGGAAATTTCTCGCACATGGGATAGTTTGCAAAGCGTAGATGGAGAAGCTAATATAAATTTTAGTATTATTAATAGCAATGATAAGAATACTACAATAGGAAGAATTGAAGCCACAGGACAAAAAGCATGGTTAATAGAATATGGAAAAGGTTCTTTAATGGCTCGTGAAACAGATAATCCATATTTACATAAATATAAAAATAATGTAAAAAGATGGAATGTAGTTAGAAAAGGACATTTTGTTACAGGACGTGTAGCAGGTAGTTATCAAGACCTAGATAATAATACTTATGTTTCTGGTGGAAGATGGGCTGGCAAAAACATGGAAAGGATTTATAAACCTATAAAACCTTACTTTGTGGTAAAAAGAAATGTAACAAAAAACAGTGCTATAAAAGAAATATTTAAGCATAGTTTAAAAAATATAATAAAATCACAGCTTGATATCGAGGTGAAAAATAAATGATACAAGACACTTTTGATATGCAGTCGTCAATAGTAGATGAGTTAAAAAATGACTCATCTTTTTTATTAGCATTAAAAGTACAGGATAAAGAAGATAAAGAGCTTTTATCTAAAAAAATAAATCTTCAAAGGTTAAATATGGAATTATTTGAAACAAAAAATCCTCCTCTTGTAAGTATTTATTTTTCAGATGCAAGTGAAAGTAATAATTACTTGCTTAATTATGCTGTACTAAAAATAGAAACCTATACATTTAATAGATTACAGGCTAAGCCTTTAGTTAAAGCAATCAAGAACATAATGAGAGAAAAATTTAAATTAAGAATTGTTGCTGAGGGCGAAGATTTTTGTGATATAAAAAATGTTTATAAATATGTAATTGAATATTTACCTATGACATGGAGTTAATGATTTTTTAATAGGCACTTATTTTAGTGTCTATTTTTTTATTTTGAAAGGAATGATGTGAATGGCAAATGCTGTTAATAAAAACAAAGATATCGTATTAAAAGGTATTGGCAAATTTTATGCTGTCGGATTAAATACTGGTCGAAGTTTTTATTCCGATAAAGGTCAAAAAATGACAATGACAATTAATACCGAAAGTTCTGAACTTTATGGTGGTGATGGAAAAGCCCCAATTTATGTTTATGCAACAAAATGTACAACTGAATTTTCTTTTACAAATGCTGTTTTTAAAATGAGCCAATTAGGTATTTTAATGGATAGTATTATTACTGAAGAAGCAGTTCAAGGTACAAATATTGCTAAAATTACTAAGACAACTGAAAATTTAGGTGAGCATTTAACAAATGTAAAAGTAAAATCTGCTTCTTTTGAAGATGGTTCTACTATTGATGTAAAAGAAGGTTCTAGTGCTGATGAATCTGGTATTGCTGTTAGTACAGATGGTGCTGTTACTTTTGGTGCATCTACTAAAGAAGGCGAATATATTGTTGTTTATAGTTATGATACAACAGGTGTACAGGTACTTGCTTTAAATAATGATTTAGCTGAACCTGTAAAAATGTATATTGTGTTTGAACCAGATACATTAAAAGGTGAAAAGAAACGTTTATGTATTGAAGTTTATAAAGCAATCGCTGATGGTAATTTAACAATCGAAACAGCACGTGATAGTGCAAGTACACCAGAAATTAAATTTAAAACAATGAGAGATGAAACTCAAGAAGGTTTAATGAAAATTACATTAACAGATATTCCTACACAGGGGGAGTAGTTTCCCCTATTTCTTCAGATAAAATAGGAGAAGCAAAAATAGGGGTATCTAAAGTTAAATAAGAGGTGATTTAATATGAGTGAATATAATAAAACAACTTGGAATAGTGGCGATACTATTACTGATACAAAAATGAATAATCTTGAAGTTGGTGTAGAAAATGCACATAAAGAATTAGGAACAAAGGTTAATGTTCCTAGTGGTGGTAATGGTTCTAGTGGTCAAATTTTATCTACTAATGGAGATGGAACAACAAATTGGGTTAATAAACCTGCTAAAGGTGATAAAGGTGCAAAAATTACAAGTATTGAACTTACTATTACTGGTGAAACTATTACAGGTACTGCACATTTAGATGATGAAAGTACAGCTTCTATTACTGGTACTTATACAGCAGAATAATATTAGGAGGGTTTCCTCCTAATTTACATAAATTAGTATTTTAAAGAAGGTGATTATTAGTGGAACAAAAAAATAGTTTTTTTGGCTTAACTGAAAAAGTTGTTGATAGAGATGGAAAATATCACGAAATTTATAGTTGTAAACTAAAAGATTTAAACAAGTTAACAGAGTTTACTTCTAAATATAATCCAATGTATTTGCAAGTTCAAATGCTAGATATTTGGTATGAGGATAATGGTGAGCCTAAACAAAATGAAAATGGACAAGTTATGTATATGTATCAAAATGATAGCTTTATGAATGGAATATATGAAGTTATTGAATTAGCTTTAAACTATAAAGAAACTAAAGAACAAATTCTTGAATGGTTAGATTTTAAATTGATAGAAGAAATTATTACAATTTTTTTAGGCTTATCTCAATTTAAAAAAAAAGTGATGTAAAATCAGATGGTAATGGAAGCTGGAATAAATTATTTGCAAGCATTATTAGTAACACTTCTTTAACTATTAAAGACATAAAAGATTTAACTATTCCTGAATTTGAAGATATATTAGAGGGTATGAATGATTATTCAGAAGAAATTAGAAAAGAATTAGGCGAAAATAATGCATCTGATACATTAGAAGGCAAAGAAGCATTAGATTATTTACTTTCACAGTTTGGTTAATAGGGAGTGATTAAATGGAACAGGATAATGAGAAAATTATATATGATATAGAAGTTAGAACTAAAATAGATGAAGCACAACAGGAGTTAAGAAAATTAAAACAAGAATTAAAAACTAATAATAGAGAAGAATTATTAGTTAACTTAAAAATTGTTGGAACTGAAAACTTTAAAAGTATAAAACAAAATCTAAGTGAAGTTCGTAAAGCTATTGAAATTTTAGAAAAACATAATTCTACAACATTAACATTAAATGGTGCTGGATTTGATATCACTCTTAATAAACTTAGAGCCTTAGAAAAAGAATTAGAAGATTTTCAAACTAAAGTAAATAAAGGTAATCTTAATAATCAAATAAAAGAACAACAAAAGTTGTCTGAAGCTAGAGCTAAACAAGAATTAAATAATCAGATGTTATTAGCTAAAGCAGAAGAAAATAGACAAAAAGCACAAGCAGCTCAAACCGAAAAAAATAAACAAGCACTTAATGATTATTATATTAACGAGGAAAAAAGAATTAGAGAAAATTCAAATAGAAGTAAACAAGCTTATCAAGAATGGAGTAAACAAGAAACTTCAAAGGAGAAACAAGCTGAAAAAAATAAAAAAAATCTTGATAATTATTTTGTTGATGAAGAAAAGAGAATACAAGAAAATTCAAAGAGAAGTAGACAGGCTTATGCTAAAATAACAGATTCTATTAATAAATATAATAATATTCTTGATAGTGTAAATAAGAAAAAAGAGTTAGGTATTCAGTTGAGTGAAAAAGAGTATGCGAGTGTAGAAAAAAGATTACAAAATGCAAAAAACAATGTTGCTTCTAGTGGTGGAATGGTTTCTGAATTGCCTATTCTGCAAGATAGAACGTCTTTTAATAATGAAGCTCGAAAAAATTATTTAAGCGGTGTAACCTCAAAATCATTATTAGATTTAAGTTATGTTACATCTTATAGTGAAAAAATGACTAAGCTTAGAACTATATTAGATAATGCTACTTATGCTTGGGAACAAAGTGGTAGAACAAATGCTTCATATCGTAACACTATGATACAAGCACGAGCTGAAATTGATAAAACAGCTTCATCTTTACGTAAATTACAAGAAGCAACAGGAAATGCAATGTCTTTAAGTGAAAAAATGAAATTAGGTTTAAGAACACATATGACATGGATTGCTTCTTCCATTTTAGCTTCTGTTCCTTTAGTATTGCCTGGATATGCTGTAAATACTATGAAAGATTTAGAAAGTAGATTTGCAACAGTAGAACAGGTAATGCCAGAAATAGAACACGCACATATGAATAGTCTAGATAAAAATTTATCTGAAATGGAACGTATGGAAGGTTTAAAAACAGTTAATAAAGAAATGAACACATTTATTGATATTGGTTCTAAATTTGGAGTTGCTGTTGAAGAAGTGATTTCTGCTGGTGCATCTATTGGTAGAATGTATGGACAAGGCGAAAATGGTGTTACAAATACTAATCTTTTAACTCAACAAGCTGCTAGAATTGCTGTAGCTGATAATTTCCCAATAATGCAAGCTACAAAGGGTTTAGAATCTGCATTAAGCCAATTTGAATTACAAACAGATGATACGAACCAATTATTAGTTAATTCTAATCGTATTATTGATACGTGGACTTTAGCTGCACATAGAGGTGCTGCTTCAGCACAAGATTTAACTGAAGGCGTTTCTTTAGCTGGTGCTGCTGCTCATCAAGCTGGAATTTCTTTTGAATTTTTAAATGCCTTAATCGCTACTGGTGTTCGTACTACAGGCAGAAGTGGTAATGAAATTGGTAATAGCATTAAATCTTTTATTAATAGTATGCAATCTGATAAATCAATCGAAGCTTTAAAAGATTTTGGGATTAATGTATACAAAGATAATGGTGATGGTACACAGTCTTTAAGAAGTATGGAAGATATAATTTTAGATATTTCCAGAATGATGCAAACTACAGAGAAAGAAACAAGTAAATTATTACTTACTTTATCTGGTGGTAAATATCAAGTATCTAAAATGACTGCTATTTTAAAAGATTATAATGAGTTAGTTCGTATGTCTGGATTATTAAATTCTGATGAAGTAATTGGATTTACGGATAAACAGATTGATATTCAATTAAATACATTAAATCGTAAAATGGAACGATTAGGGACTAATATTAAAGGACTTTTTGTTGATATTGGCGAAAGTGGTGTTTTAAATGATTTAAAAGATATTACTGATGAAATTAATAATCTTGTTGTTGGTGTTAAAGAGTTAGATATTTCATGGTCGAACTGGATAAAAACAATAGTTGCAGGAGTTGTTGCTTATAAGGGTGTACCTTTTTTAGTTGACAAATTAGCTCAATTTAAAGGTCGTATGGCTGGATTAGATATAACATATCAAACGAATAACATACAATCAAGAAGTTTTTCTGACAGAATAAACAATAGATATAGTGATATGTTCTTACAAGGTTATTATGGTGTCAATGTAGATAAGGATACTGATGGAATAAAAAGTAATACAGCTAGTGTAAAAGAAAATACAAGTGCTAAACAAGCTAATAAAGTTGCTAACCAAACAAATGGAATAACCCTAGCTACTGAAACAGCAAGTGAATTAAAAAATACAACACAAGTAAATGCTAATACGATTGCAAAAGACAGAAACACTATTGCTACAAGTAGAATGTCTACTGCTTCTAAGGCTGCTTCTGCAACCCTAGCTTTATTTGGTGGTGGATTTGGTTTAGCATTAACAATTCTTACTTTAATCTTACCTGAATTATTATCTTATATATCAGCTTTAGGTGAAGAAAAAAATGCTCACGAAGAGTTGATTGAATCTTTAGATGAAGAAAATGCTAAAAGAGAACAGGAATATAATAATAAAATGAGAGGTATTGATACTGCTGAAAAATTATCAGAACAATATCAAAAAATGACAGAGGATTCTAAAAAAATGACAGAAGGTTCTCAAGAGCAAATAGAAGTACAAAAACGTCTATCAAACACTTATAAAGCTGTTAAAGATATTATAGAAGGATTAAGTGATGAAAATAATAAATATACTGTGTCAACAGATGAAAATGGAAAAATTATTGTTAAAGTTAACGGAAATATAGTAGATTCTTTTAATGATTTAAAAAGTGCAACTACTGAACTTACTAAACAAAAGTTAGAAGCAGATAAGGCTCAATTAGAAAGCAGTAAAGATACTACGAAAGCTATGTTAGAAAATATAAAAGCAAGAATAGAGGGTTATAAAAAAGAAGTAGAAGCATTAGATATTTTAGACAAGGTTGAATGGTCTGTAAGTAAAAAAATATGGGAAAGAAGAAGTGCAGTAGCTAAAGATAATGCCGAAAGAGAAAAAGAAAGACTTGATAAATATGGTGCAAATTGGTCGCCTGCTCAGCAAGAATGGAGCAAAAATTATATTGCTAATCAAGAGGCTTATGCACAAGAAGCTGATGATGAAGTTATTAATGAACAAGGTAAATTGGGTGATGTATCTGGTTTAGAAGCAAAAAAAAATGAAATAGAAAAAATTTTAGCAGATATAGATAGTTCTATAAATGAAAAGAATATACAAATTGCTGAATATGAGGAAAGCATTAATAAAAACAGATACGATACAGGTGGTGCAGATTCAAATAGAGGAGATAAAATAGCTGAACCGCCACAAAGTAATGAAGATAAGAAAAAATCTAAAGCAGAAAAAGAAGCAGAAAAACTAGCTAAGCAGCAAGCTGATTATGATAAGGTTTTAGAAAGAGTTGCTATAGTTGCTGATGAAACAAGTCGTATTAATAATTTAAAATCTACAATATCAAGTGGTTTAATACAATCAGGAGCTTTGATTAGTTCAGGGAATAGCAATATTGATAAAGCTATTGCAGATGCTTCCATTAGATATGGTGTTGATGAAAATTGGATTCACGCTTTAGTACAAAAAGAAAGTTCTTATAATGTAAGAACTGGAGAAGGAACACCATATAAAGGATTAACGCAAGTGTCTGATGATAAAATGATTGCAGGTGAAGATATTTGGGATATTTACGATAATATCAATGCTGGTGTAAGACATTTCAAAAAAATGTTAGACCTTGCTAATGGGGATTATTTTGAAGCATATGTTAAATACAATGAAGGTGAAAATGGCTCACGTTTAAATGAAGCTATAAGAAATGCAACTGCTTTTAATAAATTACATGATGATATTATTAATGGTACTTCTAGTTTTGGCAATAAATTGGAATTAGCTAGTACAACTAATTTATCAGGAGCAACCCAATGGGCAGACCAAATGGTTGAAGATGGTAAATATTATGGTGCTAATGGTTGTACCGCTTTTGTTAAAGCTTTTTTAGGACAAATGAATAGTAGTTTTGCTGATACTATGGATATGTACGTTCCTGATTTATACAATAACGTAAAAGACACAGATAAATTTTTAAATAAAAAATCTGGTTTTAATACTGGAGATATTGTAATTACTGATTCTGATGGTGTTTTTGATGAACCAGACCATGTTGTAATAGCAGATGGGCAGGGTGGTTATTATGGAAACTCAACAAGTCAAGAAAAAGTAGTTCATGGTAGTTTATCTGATTTTAAATACATTTGGGGCGGTATTAATACAGGTACAAACAAAGGTGCTTATTCTACAGGATTTAATGATGCTCAATTTGTAAAAAATCTCTTTTCTGCTTATGGCATTGATGATGAAAAAATGTATAATTTAAGAAATGTTAAAGATATTTCTATGATGTTAAAAATGACTGATGCAATGGGAATGAATGTAAAATATTCTCAAAAAAATCCAATAGCAGGTGATATTTTATATACAACAGATGGTAAAGCTTTTGTTGTTAATAGTAATCTTGGATATACAGGCATTAACGGAGCTAGTGGTAAATCATGGAAGGATATTCCAAATTTAGCAGATACATTTACTTCATTTGAATATGCTATGGGATTAAATTTAGAAAATGCAGGTTCTAAAATTGGTAAATTAAAGTTATCTGATAATTTAAGTACATTTATAAATGGGATAATAGATAGAGCAAATAATAGTTCTGAAAAGTTTTTTGAAATCATAGAGCAACAAGACAAAGAATATAACCAAAGAAAAAATGATATTTCTAATAAAAAAAGTTTATATGGTGAATTTGACTTTGAAGCAAATAATGACGAATATAAAAATGAAGAACAACAATATAAACGATATCAAAACAGATATAAAATATTTAGTGATTCTGTATCTAATATAGAACAAAAAATAACTGAATATTTTGGAAAAGGTGTATTGAAAGATAAACTTACTAATTCTGGTTTTGATAATTGGAAAGATTTATCATATAAACAACTTCAGCAAGTTGCACAGGATTATTCAAAAACAATCGGAGATGATGACCTTGAAAATATAGTATCATCATATAAAGATGTTAAAGATAAAGCTGATGAAGCTAATAGAAGTATGAAATCTTCTCTTCTTATATTAGAACAATTTCAAGGTTTAAAAACACCTCAACAAGAATTAGAATATGAATTAGATATTTTAGATAAAAGAATGTCTTTATGGAAATCTAATTTTGCAATGTTTAGAGGTGGCTCATATGATGGTTTAGCTTGGCAAACTAATAAAGCTGACCATGAAAATACTGTAAAACAAATTAAGCTTTACAGTGAATATCTCGCAAAGTTAAATGCAGAAAGAGATAAATATGTTTCTAGTGGTAGTAAATATAAATCAAAAGTAGAAGAAATAACAAAAGAAATAACCACAATTCAAACAAAATTAAATGAATTACAGAAAAAAGCTGAAGAAACGTCTGGAAAATTAACAAAAGAAAATAAACAAACTATTTCAAATATGTTATATGACTGGATTAAAGGCAGTAGTTCACTTAAAGATATTTGGACTGATTTATGGAATGAAATAGCCAAAGTTGCCTTAGATAGGTTGATGGGAATAAAAGATTCCACAAATTCTGTTTGGGATTTAGTTTCAAATATGTTTGGGTTTGGTAAACTTAAATTAAATTCTACTGAAAAACAAGAAGCTGGACGCTATGTAGATAATTTTAATTCTAACAATGATACTATTGGAAAAGTAGCTAACGCTTCATTATCAACAGCGGAAGTAGTGCAAAGAAATAATAGTACAGAGGGCATTGCTAATTTCTATGCTCAAGGTTCTAACTTAAATAATGCTTCACAGAATATGTTATTAGCATCACAGAATATGTTACAGGAAACTGTTCAGGATAATGTTAACACTATCCAAGATAGTGCAAATACCGCACAAGACACAGCAAATGCTATTCAGTTTTCAACAACAGCTAATATGCAAGAAATGGCTATTCAGCAGTTTGGTGGAAATGTAAGTCAATTCGGAAGTGCTGTATCATCTTTTGGTTCGCAAACAATGGTAAATACTGCTGGTGGTAAAGGTAATAACGTTGGTAGTTATATCGGTTTATTGCCTAGTGTAATAGGGTTATTTTCTACTGGTGGCTCATTAGAAAAATTTGCAACAGGTGGCAATTCTGTTAAGAATGGTGGAAAAATTAAAGGTGCAGGAACTGGTGTTAGTGATAGTATTTTAGCTTATTTAGAAGAACAGGGTAAATTTATCGCTGTTTCTAATGGTGAATACATTATGAACGCAAATGCAACACAAAAATATGGTGCTATATTAGAGCAAATGAATTTAGATAAATTTGCTTCTGGTGGGGCAGTTGTTCCAGAACCTTATATTCCAACATTTAAAAATCCAAATATTGCAAGTAATATCATCAAACAAGAAGCTCAAAAACAAAATAACAATGCTCGTATGGAAGAATTATTGGGACAGCAAAATCTTATTTTAACTAATATTGCTAAACAAGATAATTCTAGTGGTGGCAATGTTACTATTTTAAATACAAGAGCATCTAAAGAAGAAATTTTTGGTGAACTTGCAAAAGACCCTAGAGCATTACAACGTTTGTTATATGGTAATCAAAAAAGAGGTTTTAGATAATTTATATTGACTAATACTTATATACGTGTTATTATACGTATATAAGTATTACAATAAAGGAGATTTTGTTATGGTTTTTGTTTATCCTGCTATTGTTCATTTTGCAAATAATTCTTTGTGGTTAGAATTTCCTAATTTAGTCGGTTGTACAACTTTTGGGGATAATATTGAGGAAGTTTATGATAATGCTATGGAAGCTATGAAAGTATATATATTAAGTGCATTAGAAAATAATATTTCATTGCCTAACGCAACAGATTTTAAGGAATTAAAAAGTAATATAGATGATAACTCGTTTATTACTTATATAAAAAAAGACATTGATTTAAGTAAAAATACAAAATCTGTAAAAAAGACGCTAACAATACCTGCATGGCTAAATAATCTTGCTTTAGAAAAAAATATAAATTTTTCTAAAGAGTTACAAGAAGCATTGGTAGATAAATTATTAAAAGAAGATTAATTGTTAATATATTAAGACATGGTTTTTAGCCATGTCTTTTTTTTACATAAAAGAGGTGTTGATTTTGGAAGATATTAATAAATATGTAGGTATACCACATTATTTTAATCAAGACTCATTTGACGGGTGTGATTGTATTGGATTATGTCGATTATTTTATAAAGAACATGGGTGGAAACAAGATTTTAAAGATGGAAAACCTATTACTAAAGACTGGCAAAAAACAGATGGTGCAATTCGTTTATTCAGGTATTTTAAACAAAATTTTAAAGAAACTAAAAATCTTAATGAACTTTCTTTCGGAGATATTATATTGTTTGATGTAGCTGGTGATTATCATTTTGGCATTTATTTAGAATATGGGAAAGTATTAGGAATGGAAGTTCCTGTTAGATATGGAAAAAGTATTAGTACTGTTTATCATAAAAAATTATGGATAAATGGTTTTGTTAGTGGTTTTAAAAGAAAAAATGATTAAAATGGAATAATTTCCCTTAAAAATCAATAGATTATGTAGGAGTGATTATTTTGGAAGAATTAAAAGTTTATGTAAGAGAAAAACCTACAGAAAAGTATGATTGGAATACTAGAACTGTACAATTTGAAAATGGAAAAAAACAATATCAACAAACGTGGACTTCACCAGAAGTTACTTGTACGTTTACAACGACTGGATTAACAGAATATATAAATAAAATTATTGATTTTTACAATGACCGCAAAGGAATGTTAGAAACATTTTATTGTGATGTGTTTAGAGATGGTAATAAAAAAATATATAGGTTTGGAAGTACATTAGAACCTCAATGGTTTTATGATGTAAAAGGCAAAAAGATAGGTGCTACTTTGGATATAACGTTAATTGAGGTTAAGGAGTGATATAATGTGATAATTTTACCGCAAAAAA
>OGYU01000704.1_pt1 | contig 26348 bp, 19 predicted proteins | sample 1576581 | NCBI WGS metagenome assembly OGYU01 (sample SAMEA3541547, study PRJEB24748) | human gut metagenome | biome: human gut; feature: human-associated habitat; material: faeces | place: China | collected 2012 | reverse complement strand
CGACTTTTGCCGGTTTTATTGTTTAACTTTTAATTTTTCGGTAAAAATTTACCGATCTTTTAAATTGATCTCCCGGCTTCCCTTTTTTGTCTCTTTGGTAATGAGGATCTCATCTTTTGCAAGAAAACGATCCACTGCGGAGCCCAGATCAAAATGAGGCCCTCTGCCCTCCCGGAAAGCTACCGTATATCCGGCGGCAGCAACGCTGGCCATGGCATTGCCGGCCTTGCTGCGGCACAACTGTACTGAGTGCGGAGGAAACAAAGGAATTGCTGACGCTTTCGCAGAAAACCATGGCAACAGTGGAAAGCATGGCAGCGGAAATGACGATGGAAATGGATATGTCCATGGGCGAGGAAACCGCGGAAACCACCACAGTCGCTAAAATTCTGACACAGCAGAATCCCCTGCGAATGCAGATGAACCTCTCCGCAACCTTGGAGGATGGCACAGAAGCGCAGAACATGCAGATGTACGCCGAGGAGGAGGATGGCAAGCTGCGCACCTATGTTCTGGCGGCGGATACATGGTATAGCCAGACGATGGAGCTTGGAGGTCTTGCACAGTATAACGCGGAGGAAAATGTGACACTCTATCTGAGCAATTTAGCCGATTTTTCCGCAACCGCAACAGAAAAAATCAATGATACCGAAGCAACAAAAATCGAAGGTATGAAGAGAAAGCAAGGACTAACAATGCCACTAACGGCAAATACAACTTCTTAATCATGATGTTAAATATTTAGTTTGTATAAATGAATAATCTTATTGTTTGATTATTTGGGGCAAAGATAAGAAAAACTCTATTACGTGTTAATCATTATCTGTTTTTTTTTGTAGGTCCGTTCGAAAAAAGCTTAAAAAAACGCAGTTCTCTAATTTTTAAGTCGATTTCTAGGGTGATGTTCCAGAATTTCCTGCCGTAATCGGCTGCGGTCAAGGTGGGTATAGATTTCGGTAGTGCCTATGCTTTCATGCCCTAGCATGCACTGTATGGCGCGCAGATTGGCTCCTCCTTCCAGCAGATGGGTAGCGAAGGAATGGCGGAAAGTATGAGGGCTGATGGTTTTCTTCAGTCCGGTTTGTTCTGCCAGTTCTTTGATGATGTGGAACACCATGATGCGTGAAATGTTTTTTCCGAAGCGGCTGATAAATACAAAATCTTCATATCCGGGCTTTATCAGTCCTTCGTTGCGGTCTGGAAAGTACAGTTCCAGTTCGCGTATGGCACGTGAAGAAATGGGAACCAGGCGCTGCTTGCTTCCTTTACCTTCTACTTTGATAAATTTCTCTTTCAGGTAAAGGTCGGACAGTTTAAGATTACACAATTCGGACACACGCAGTCCGCAACTGTATAGGGTTTCCAAAATAGCCCGGTTACGCTGTCCTTCCCGTGTGCTCCGGTCAATGCTGCCGATAAGGGTGTCAATCTCTTCTACCGTCAGTACGTCGGGCAGGTGTTTGCCGATTTGTGGCGATTCCAATAGTTCTGACGGGTCTTGCTGTATGTAGTCTTCAAGCAGAAGAAAACGAAAAAAGGAACGTATCCCGGACAGAATGCGTGCTTGGGAACGCGGGTGAATGCCGATGTCGCGTAATCCGGCTGAAAAAGTTTCCAGATTTTCCAAGGTGACATCCGCAAAATGAATGTTTTCCAGTTCCAAAAAGGCGAACAGCTTGTCCAAATCCGTAAGGTAGGCCTCTACTGTATTGGCCGAAAGCGACTTTTCTAGTTTCAGGTATTGCTTATACTTTATTATTATGTTTTTTTTATCGGCCTTTTTCATTTCTTTTTCGTATCTTTGTGCCAAATTCTTCTACAAAGTTATTAAAATTCAGCAGAAGTATACAGATGAGAATACAAATAATCAATGGCCCGAACATCAACTTGTTGGGCAAACGGGAGCCTTCCATTTATGGAGCCGAATCTTTTGAAAGTTATTTGGAAAAATTGAAAGAGTGGTATCCATCGGTAGAGTTTGCGTATTACCAGTCGAATGTGGAAGGAGAACTGATAAATAAAATTCATGAAACAGGCTTTTCGTATGATGGCATTGTGCTGAATGCCGGTGCGTATACTCACACGTCCATAGCCTTGCAGGATGCCATCCGTGCAGTTACGTCTCCAGTCGTGGAGGTACATATTTCCAATGTTCATCGGCGGGAGGAGTTTCGTCACAAATCAATGATTTCCTGTGCATGCCTAGGAGTAATCTGCGGATTCGGACTGAATTCTTATCGTCTGGCAGTAGAATCCATTGTATTAGACAACAACAAATTATAGTATATTTATTATGATGCTTAAACAAACAAAAATCGTTGCGTCCATTTCGGACTTGCGCTGCGAAGTAGATTTTATCAGAGACCTTTTTAATGCAGGTATGAACGTGGTACGTATGAATACCGCACATGCCAGCCGTGAAGGTTTTGAAAAGTTGATTAATAATGTGCGTACCGTTTCTAACCGTATCGGTATTCTGATGGATACCAAAGGTCCGGAAGTACGTACTACGGCCAGTGCAGAAGGCCCGATTGACTTCAAGACAGGTGAAAAAGTTCGTATTGTAGGAAATCCGGAGCAGGAAACTACTCATGAATGTATTGCTGTGACATATCCGGGATTTGTGCACGACCTGTCAGTCGGAGCAGATGTGTTGATGGACGACGGTGAACTGGCACTGAAGGTTATTGATAAGAATGAAGATACTTTGTTCTGTGAAGTACGCAATGATGCTACTTTGGGAAGCCGCAAGAGTGTGAATGTGCCGGGTGTACGCATCAACCTGCCTTCTTTGACTGAAAAAGACCGCAACAATATTTTGTACGCGATTGAAAAAGACATCGATTTCATTGCGCATTCATTTGTCCGCAATCGTCAGGATGTACTTGATATTCGTGAAATCCTGGATGCACACCACAGCGACATTAAGATTATCGCTAAGATTGAGAACCAGGAAGGTGTGGATAACATCGATGAAATTCTGGAAGTAGCCGACGGCGTAATGGTAGCTCGTGGTGACCTGGGTATCGAAGTGCCGCAGGAACGTATTCCGGGTATCCAGCGTATCTTGATTAAGAAATGTATCCTGGCTAAGAAACCGGTAATCGTGGCTACTCAGATGTTACACACCATGATTAACAATCCGCGTCCGACTCGTGCAGAGGTTACTGATATTGCAAATGCCATCTACTATCGTACCGATGCATTGATGCTGAGTGGAGAAACAGCGTATGGTAAATATCCGGTAGAAGCTGTGAAGACTATGGCGAAGATTGCAGCTCAGGCTGAAAAAGACAAGATGGAAGAAAACGATATTCCAATTCCTTTGACTCCGGCAAATACCGATGTAACCAGCTTCCTGGCAAAACAGGCAGTACGCGCTACTAACCTGATGCCTATCCGTGCCATCATTACCGATAGCTTCAGCGGTTTGACTGCCCGCAACCTGGCTGCTTTCCGTGGAAAATATCCGGTATTGGCTATCTGTTATAAGGAAAAGACCATGCGTCACCTGGCATTGTCATACGGTGTAGAAGCTATCTATATGCCGGAAAAAGCCAACGGACAGGAATATTATTTCGCTGCATTGCGTAAGCTGATGGACGACGGTGTGCTGTCAGAAAACGAAATGGTGGCTTATCTGAGCGGTGGTAAACAAGGTACTCATACTTCATTCCTCGAAATCAACCAGGTGGGTGATGTGTTGAAGAGCGGAGATGACTACGTTTTACCCAACCGTAACCGTTACTTGTAATCATGAAAGAGACTGACGCGCTCGATGAATACATTCTTCAGCATATTGATGAGGAAAACGACTACCTGAAAGCGCTGTACCGGGCGACGCACGTAAAACTGTTGCGTCCCCGTATGGCTTCGGGGCATTTGCAAGGTCGTATGCTGAAGATGTTCGTGCAGATGATACGTCCGAAGCAGGTGCTTGAGATAGGTACCTATAGCGGATACTCCGCACTTTGTCTGGCAGAGGGACTGGAGGAAGGAGCTATGCTCCATACTTTTGAAATCAACGACGAGCAGGAAGATTTCACTCGTCCGTGGCTGGAAAATTCACCCTATGCCGATAAAATCAAGTTTTATATCGGTGATGCCCTTGAAATTGTGCCCGGCATGGACATCGTGTTCGACCTGGCATTTGTGGATGGGAACAAGCGTTTCTATGTAGAATATTATGAAATGATTCTGCAAAAGATGCATTCCGGCGGTTATATCATAGCCGACAATACCTTGTGGGACGGACATGTGCTTGAAGAACCGCATCACACGGACACGCAGACCATCGGAATCAAGAAATTCAATGACCTGGTGGCTGCCGATACACGGGTGGAAAAGGTAATCCTGCCCTTGCGTGACGGTCTGACTATCATACGTAAAAAATAAAAAGGTAATATGGAAACAACCAGACAAAACAAGATTGCCCGCCTCATTCAGAAGGAACTGAGCGAAATCTTTCTTTTGCAGACCAAGTCAATGCCTGGTGTGCTGGTTTCGGTCAGCATTGTCCGCATCAGTCCCGATATGAGTTATGCGCGTGTATATCTGAGCGTCTTCCCTTCAGATAGAAGTGAAGAAATCGTGAAGAACATCAATGCCAATATGAAGTCAATTCGTTTTGAGCTGGGAAACCGCGTACGCCATCAGTTGCGCATCATTCCCGAACTGAAGTTCTTCGTGGACGATTCTCTGGATTATGCAGAGAAAATTGACGAACTGTTGAAGAAATAATGTATCTGATATTTTAGTAAATACTCACAGAAGAACATGGAACGTTGCTTCCGGCTTCTGTGGGTTTTTATTTTGTGTTATATATAAATAAGGTATAACGGTGAACTTTCCTTTTTACATAGCCCGGCGATATTTGTTCTCCAAGAAATCACATAATGCCATCAATGTGATTTCCGGTATATCCGTGTGTGGAGTGGCACTGGCCACATTGGCGCTGGTTTGTACGCTTTCCGTGTTCAACGGTTTTCAGGACCTGGTATCTAATTTGTTCACGGCTTTCGATCCGGAGCTGAAAATTGTGCCTGCTACCGGAAAAGTGTTCGACGGCCAGGATAAAGCTATTGCAGCCATCCGGAAAATGCCTGAAGTAGCCTTGGTGTCCGAGTCGTTGGAAGACAATGCTTTGGTGCAGTATCAGGGGCGTCAGGCCATGGCTGTCATAAAAGGAGTGGAAGATAATTTTGAAGAACTGACACCGATTGATACCATTCTTTTCGGAAGAGGAGAGTTGCTGCTGCATGATGAGGTGGTAGATTATGCTATTCCCGGTGTACAGTTATTAGCTACTTTGGGTACCGGCATCCGTTTCCTTGACCCGTTAGAAGTGTATGCTCCCAAGCGAGGGGCTAAGGTGAACATGGCCAATCCGGCAGCTTCCTTTACAGGAGGAAACCTGTTCTCGTCCGGACTGGTGTTTGCCGTAAATCAGGAGAAATACGATGGCTCCTATATCCTTACTTCTTTGAAATTTGCCCGACAATTGTTTCAATACACCACTGAAGTCAGTGCCATCAATCTAAAAATGAAAGAAGGCACCGATATAGATGCCTTTAAGCGTAAACTGGAAAAACACCTGGGCGAACGTTTTCGTGTGTTCGACCGTTACGAACAGCAGGCCGACACGTTCCGCATCATGAAGATAGAGAAATTCATATCCTATCTATTCTTGACCTTCATCCTGATGATAGCCTGCTTCAATGTCATCGGTTCCCTGTCCATGCTCATTATTGATAAGCGTGACGATGTGGTGACGCTTCGTAACTTAGGGGCCAATGACCGACAGATTGTGCGTATCTTCCTTTTTGAAGGGCGTCTGATTTCATTTATCGGAGCCGTGTCGGGTATTGTGTTAGGTGTGCTGCTTTGTTGGTTGCAACAGACTTTCGGACTGATTTCCTTAGGAGCAGCCGGCAGCTTTATTGTCGACGCCTATCCCGTCAGTGTACACTGGGAAGACGTGGTGCTCATTTTCTTTACCGTACTGGCTGTAGGTTTTCTGTCTGTATGGTATCCGGTGCGTTACCTGAGTCGTCGGTTGCTGTCGAAATAGTCTCCGGTGGAAGTATATAAATTTTGTGGGGCGCTTTTCCTTTGCTTCCTAATATCTTGCTTTTGACCCATCCGTTCAAGTCCTTCCAGGCTTTTGATTTCTGAAGTCCGGTCAGCTGACCGTATTCTGTCCTTGTGATGAACGGATGCTGCTTTAGATACTCCATGAGCAGGTGCAGGCGTTCCTCTTCCGTGTATCGGGCGGAACTTTTCTGGAATTTCCATTCTGTCTTGACTCGGGAAAGTTCCTGTCCCCTGCATCTTCGGTTGAAACTCTTGCTTGTGCGAAACCGTACTTTATCGAATCGGATGGTCTGGGCGTGAATTTCGCCTTCGTCGGTTATCTCTTTCCCTGCCTTCAGGTTGGCCACGGCATAGGCCATGTGTCCTATTTCTACGCATTCTCCTCTGGAAATGTAGAAAGATGTCCATTTCTCCACTTCTTCCATTACTCCAATTACGGTTCCTTCCTTGAATCCGGAAGAACGGGCTATCTGCCGGATGATTTCGCTGAAGGGTACAGCTCCTCTGGTTACAAGTTTAGGGTAAAGTTTCGGGCTCTTTTCGCTGTTCTTTGTTCCCGGTACGGGTAAAAAATCATACAATGCTTCCATATCTTTTGAAATATTACAAGTTGTTATTTATGTTTCCGCTGGCTGAACTGTATGTTTCTCCTTGCGGAACCTTATGTTTCTCGTTCGGAAAACGTAGGGTTCCCGTTAGGGAAACATTGTTGTTTCCGGTACAAATATAAAAGGTCACTTAGGGGCTATGTAGACATTTGAGGACATTTGAAGACATTTGAGGATTTTCGAAGACATTTAAAAATATTTGACTATTCAGAATGTATATTTAGTGAGTAAAAATACGCGTTCTGATGATAATTTATAGATTTATATACTGAAATTCGTTAAAAGTGATAGGTAAAAATATATCATGTTATAGTTTTTTATATATCTTTGCGGCTTAGAATTATATAGATAGAGGGACATGAATGTGAATTTATTTTATGTGATTATAGGGGTTGATAATCAAGAATTGGTATTCCGCAATGTAAAATCTCGCGATTCATTCTAGCAATAACTTTCATCGGAATATCAAGGGATTGGCTTTGGTATTCCGTTTCTACTATTTCTCTTTTTTGAGTGTTCATGTAATGAATGCTTGAATAACCGTGCCTGGCTTTGAAAGGTTAGTGAAGCTGGTATGGTGCTGTTTTGTTTAATAAGAACTTTTTATTTAATCATTAATTTATTTTATAACAGGCAAAAGATGAAAAGATTTAGTCTTTGGTTACTCTTTTTTGCTGTGTTGGGTATTCAGTCAGCTTTAGCCCAGTCGTATAGGGTTAAAGGTAATGTCGTGTCGAAGACAGGCGATGAACCGCTGATTGGAGTATCTATCCTGCAAAAAGGAACTACTAATGGAGTGGTTACCGACATTGATGGTAACTATGAGTTGCAGATTCAGGGTGGCGAAGCTACTTTGGTCTTCTCTTATATCGGTATGCAGACGCAGGAGCTGAAAGTGAATTCACATACCGGTGTGCTGAATGTAACAATGTTGGACGATTCACAGATGATTGACGATGTGGTAGTCGTAGCGTATGGTGTACGTAAGAAAGGCACCATTGCCGGTTCTGTGTCGACTGTGAAAAGTGAAAAACTGGAAAATGTACCTACGGCCAGCTTTGATCAGGCATTGCAGGGACAGACTCCGGGATTGACTGTAATGGCCGCTTCTGGTGAGCCTAGCCGTGCGGCTACTTTCCAGATTCGTGGTACTAACTCTATTAACTCTGGAACAACTCCGTTATTTATCTTGGATGGGGTGCCTGTAGAATCATCAAGTTTTAATTCAATTAACCCTAGTGACATCGAGAGTATCTCTGTGTTGAAAGATGCTTCTTCTACTTCTATTTATGGAGCGCGTGCTGCCAATGGGGTAGTGGTGATTACTACTAAGCGTGGACGCAATATAGGAGATGCCAATGTCACTTTCCGAGGTCAGTGGGGATTCTCACAGCTGGCTGGAAGCAACTGGGACATGATGAATACGACAGAGCGTATACAGTATGAAAAAGAAATCGGTCTTGACCTCGGTGATGAATATTATGATAAGGTGAAAGGTATAGACGTAAACTGGATGGATGAAGTGTTTAACAACAATGCTCCTACCCAGAGTTATGAGCTTTCTGTAAATGGCGCTACTGATAAGACTAACTATTATGTTTCTGGAGGATTCTTTGATCAGGATGGTATTACTTTCGGTTCTTCTTTCCGTCGTTATAATGTACGTGCCAATGTGGAAAACCGTGCAAAAGAATGGCTGAAATTAGGAACAAGTACCATGCTTGCTTATCAGGAAACCGAGCAGGCTGTGGATGGAGATTATGCAATTTATGCACCTATTTCTGCTTCACACTTTATGCTGCCTTACTGGAATCCTTACAATGAAGACGGCTCTTTGGCTTCTACCAATGATGGAACCTGGAAAGGAAGCGGAGTGAACCCTATTGAGTGGTTGATAAACAATCCGATAAAATATAAGACTTACAAGGTCATTTCATCTGTCTTTGCGGAAGTGACTCCGATTGAGGGACTTACTATTCGTTCGCAGTTTGGTGTAGACTATTCACATGATACTGGTTTCTCAACTTCTACTCCAAGTTATTCTTTGAATGCAGGACTGGGTAGTGCCGGACGTTCATCTTTGGATAATCTGACCCTGACCATTACTAATACGGTGAATTATCACTTCAACCTGAAAAACCGTCATGACTTTAACTTTATGTTGGGACAGGAAGGCGTGAATTATCATTCAGAGAATTTCAATGTAACCACAAGCAAGCAGAACAATGATGCATTGGTTAATCTTTCATCAGGCTCATTTGCTGGTTCATGGGGGGATTCTACTACAGAATATGCATTCTTGTCTTTCTTTGGCCGTGGCGAGTATAACCTGGATGGTAAATATTATGCAGATTTCTCTGTACGTGCAGATGCTTCTTCACGTTTTGGTAAAGATAATCGTTGGGCCGGATTCTGGTCTGTAGGATTGATGTGGGATTTCAAGAAGGAAGAATTCTTTGAAGATTACGACTGGCTTACCAATGCTCAGTTGACTTTCAGTACAGGTACTTCTGGTAACTCCTCTATTTCTAACTATGAACATCTGGCTTTGGTAACGGGTAGCTCTAACTATTTGGGTGAAACAGGTATCAAACCCTCACAGCGTGGAAATGAGAATCTTACCTGGGAAAAGCTTTGGACTACTAACGTAGGATTGCGTCTGGGCTTTTTTAATCGCGTAAACTTTACGGCAGAGTTCTATAACAAGCTGACTTCTGATATGTTGATGCAGGTGCCGGTAAGTTATGCAGACGGAGGTTACGGAGCTTATTGGGATAACGTAGGTGCAATGGTTAACCGTGGTATCGAACTCTCGGTAGATGCTGACATCATTCGTACAAAAGATTTTACATGGAATGTGTTTGCCAATGCTTCTTACAATAAGAACAAGCTTACGGAACTTTATAACGGAATCGATCAGTATGTAGACAGCAACGTAAACATGTATGCGGTAGGACATGACGTAGCAAACTTCTACATGGTACGTTATGCAGGTGTGAATCCGGCAAACGGAGATGCACTCTGGTATACTAAAGACGGTGAAATAACCAATGTGTTCAGCGAAGAAGACCGTGTGCTGATTGAAGGAAAGAGTTTCATTGCTCCGTGGCAAGGAGGTTTCGGAACAACCCTTTCATGGAAGGGCTTGATGCTTTCTGCACAGTTCAGCTGGATGGCCGACCGTTGGGCTTACAACAATGACCGCATTATGGACGAAAGTAATGGTTTGTATACTTCTTACAACCAGTCAAAACGTTTGCTTTATGACCGCTGGAAAGAACCCGGGGATGTGACAGACATTCCGCGTCATGGAGTTACTCCTCAGTTTGATACCCATTACCTGGAAAATGCTTCTTTCCTGCGTTTGAAGAACCTGATGCTTTCTTACAATCTTCCTCAGAGTGTATTGAAAAGTACGAAATTCTTTAACGGAGCACGTGTATATGTACAAGGACAGAACTTATTGACATTTACTAAGTTCACCGGACTTGACCCGGAATTCTCTGCTAATATATACCGTGCGCAATATCCTATGTCACGTCAGTTTACTTTGGGCGTAGAATTGAATTTTTAAAAGCTGAAGACAACGATGAGAAACTTTAAAATATATTTATTGGGAGTAGCGGCGATGTTGTTCTCTACTTCATGTTTGGACAAGGACCCTACACATGCTATTTTGGCCGATCAATCCATTACTACAGTGGAAGAAGCCAATCAGGCTGTCATGGGAATTTACTCAGACTTTATGAGCCGCTATTTGTATAGCGGTAACTTGACTTTGCTGCCTGACATCCAGTCTGATTTGGTATACGCAGTAAATGGCTATTCCAATGCTTACGGTGATATTTGGCGCTGGAACATCAATCCTACCAATGCGGATATTGAAGCTGTTTACGGTTCACTTTACAAGGTTATCGGTGACTGTAACTTCTTCTTTGAACAAGTGGCTAAATGGGAGAATAACATTGTGGATGATGATGCTTACGAGAAACTGGAAGCCTATAAGGGAGAGGTGCATTTTGCCCGTGCATTGGCTTATTCAGAATTAATTAAATGTTTCTGTAAGGCATACGATCCGGCTACGGCTAAAGATGAACTGGGTGTAGTGCTTGTATCAAGTTATTCTAATCCGGGCGAAATGAAGCGTGCCTCTTTGTATGATTCATATCAGTTTGTTCTGGATGATTTGACAAAAGCATACGATTACATGGAACCGGAGGAAGGTACTACGCTTGTGGCATCCGACTATTATGATTCGCCCTATTTTAATGAGTTTACCGTGCAGGCGCTGATGGCCCGTGTATACCTTTATATGCAGGACTGGGATAATGCGATTAAGTATTCTTCTGAGCTGATTGACAGTAAGCTATATTTGCTTTCAAGCGCCACTACAGTCTATACAAACGATATGTCATATTATGACTATATGTGGAAATATGATGCTTCCACTGAGACTATCTGGAAAGTCGGTTTCCTCCCTACATCTTATGGAGGAAAATTGGGACAGGTGTTCTTGAATTTTGATGAAATTAGTTATCGCCCGGATTATGTACCTGGACAAGCAGCACTGAATACGTATGAAGGTAATGACTTGCGTTATGTTTCATTCTTCCAGGATATGCCTACCGGATATGCTCACGGGCTTGTTTGGCCGTTGCTGGTAAAGTATTATGGAAACATGGAATTTGTTTCCAATTACCGTATTTATCATGTAAATATGCCGAAAGTATTCCGTTTGTCAGAACAATACCTGATTCGTGCAGAGGCATATTGCCAGAAAGAAGACTTTGCAAAAGCGTCTGCAGACATCTCTACCTTGCGTCAGGCTCGCTATCAAACGTATGGTTCTGCCACTTTGACTTCAGAAAACTGGCTGGACGAAATTGACAAGGAACGTCTCCGTGAGTTGTTCATGGAAGGATTCCGTTTGCAGGACTTGAAACGTTGGGGTAAAGGTTTTGAACGTAAGCCGCAGGAACAAAGTGTGAGAGATGGAAGCAGCCTGAAAATTGAGGCCGGCAATCCCTTGTTTGTATGGCCGATTCCTCAGCATGAACTTGACTTGCCGGGCTCTGCCATTGAACCGAATGAAAGTAATAAATAACGAAATAATATAAAGGAATAACGATGAAAAGATTTTTCGGAAAATTGGGAATATTTGCCTTTGCTGCCACATTGTTTTTTGGATGCAGTGAAGATCGTGTTTCCTATGCGGGTCCTGACTATGTAATGTTCTCTGATTCGTTGCAGACCATTGCCATACAAAGTTCGGATACCTATTATGATATTCCTATATCTGCTACTACGGCATGCGACTATGATCGTACTTATGCCGTAGAGGTAGTTGATAAAGGAAGTAATGCCATTGAAGGCTTACATTATGAACTGCAGTCAAACTCGGTTACCATTAAGGCTGGCGAGTTGGCTTCTTCTGTAAAAATCAAAGGTTTTTATGAAAACTTTGAGGATACAGACTCTTTGGGTATTAATTTGAGACTGGTTGCGCCACAAGACAAAATCTGGGATATATATGGAGATGAGACGAAGGTGCAGTTGGTAAAGATTTGTCGGTTTGATATTCAGCGTTTTGTAGGATATGCCAAAGTCACTTCTAATTTCTTTGCAGACTATATGCAGAATACAAGTTTCCGCCTGGTGACTGTAGAACAAGATCCGGAAAAGGAAAATGGGGTAATCATCAATGATTTCTTCTTGGATGGAATGGACTTGAAAATCAGTTTTAATACGCAGAAACCACTTGAACCCAAAGTTGAGATGGAAACTCAGGTTGTTACCAAATTATCTGAAGTTACAGGTGGAGCAGTATTGGGTACGGATATGATTTTGGCTGTGCCTTATACTGGAGTGGCTTCATACTTTAATGTATGTCAGGGATTTGCCCTATTATATCATACTTTCTATGTGGAGGGCTATGAATCAGCTGGTCCGATAGGTACATACCCGACTGTAGTTGAATGGATTTCCCCAGAGGAATATGACTATTTGAAAAAACAAGGATATTAATAATAACTTAAATTTTAAATAAGATGAAAACAACATATACATTTACCAAACTGTTTTTACTTGTAGCAATCTTGTTTGCTGCTGTATCTTGTTCTGAAAATGAAAAAGAAGTAGTTGTAGAACCGGAATTCCCCGAAGAAGAGGTTGTTAGTTCTGTTACCCCTAATGGAGAAACTATTTTGACTTTTTCTGCCAATATGAATTGGGAGGTCACATCTTCTGCAATTTGGTGTAAGTTTGCGAATGGCTCAACTTCTATTAAGGGAGAGGCTGGAGATATTTCTTTGCCTTTGACTATCACGGAAGATGCTTGGTCTGTAGAAGAATCTGTAGTTGAGATTACATTGAAAATGGGTGGTGAGGAGAAAGTTATTGCCAAGTATACTCGTGCTGGAAAAACACCTGTCATTACCAATGCAGACGGAGAGGAATATGGCGAAGAAAACCCTATAGTTCTTACTTATACAAACAATGGGGTGTCAGGTTCTTTCAATTTTGTTGCGAATTATGACTGGGAAATAAAAGACGAGAATTTACCGGAGTGGTTGAAAATCTCTGAGAATAACTCTCAGATGGGTGGAAATGCAGGCGAGTCAGTTTTAGTTACATTTGAAGTTGCTAAGAATTTTTGGGCGAATGCACAAGATGGAAATGTAGTGATTAAAGCGAAGAATTCTGATGTTTCTGTTTCTATTCCGGTTTCTTTTAACGGAATTCCTGAAGGAGTTATTGCCATTGATGGAATTAATGGAACTGCCTTTTGGTGGAAAATTTCTGCGGACGGAAAAAACTTTTGGAAGGATGGAGCTGAAAGTGAAAAACTTATGTTCCCGTTGTCATTCAATGCAATAGCTAAGGATAATGCTTATACAGTGGTAAAAATTGAAGAAGATGGCGGTTTCATGTGGGTTAATGATGAACCACACTCTTTCTTATCACTAGAAGATGATAATGCCGGAAACGTTGTATTGACTGCACAAGAGAATACTACAGGAAAGGAACGTCTTGCTTATATTTTAGTTATGCCTCAAAAGGTATTTGATGAAATAAAAGAGAAAGCTGATGCTAATGGAGGTTTATATGATAATATATTATTGAATTCAGACGGAACGGATTTGATTGAATCTAAATATGATGCTTATGTAGCATTGGCATTTAAGCAGGAAGGAACGTCTGCAGCTGGAGGATTTAAGGTCTTAAATAGTGGTGGACAACAAATTCCTTGTTCACTGGATAAGACTTCTGATATGTCAATGTATATAGCCTCTGAATATGCTATAAGCCCAGAATCCATTTATTCATTATCTGTAGAATCTTCTAACCTTACCATTAATCCTTTGTTGCCTGAGTGGAATTATGAATTTGAGGGTATTGCAGCGGATGCTACCCCAATTGATGAGAGTAAATTTGAACCAGGTGAATCAGAAGGAGCTCCCGCAGTTATGGTTAAAGCCACTGAAACGATGGGTGTAATTTTTATTAGTAATGATGAACCGGTGAAGGCATTGATTATCAATGTGGAATAATTACTATTGGTTTTACGTTAAATAAAATATATTATAATGAGTATTATAAGTAAAACAACCTCTCAATTTATATCTTTTATTTTTATCGGGCTGTTATCTTTAGTAAGTGTAAGCTGCTCCGATGATAAAGACGTATTTCAGGGAGGTAACGGTTATGTGCAGTTTAAACTGTACAAGAGTGCGTCGTACGAGAAGTCGGAAACTTCTCGTGCGGGTGATAATCGGGTTGATTATTTGAATGAAGCTAAGAAGGTCAAGATTTTGTTGACAAGCGAGGACTTTAGTTTTTCACAAACCCTAAGTTTGAATGCGTACAATGATGAAAATGCGGAATACGGACTTAGAAGTGAGAAGCTTGAACTTATACCAGGAGAGTATACAGTAAGCGGTTTCTATTTGTATGGTAAGACAGAAGAACAGATTTTTGCCGGTATTCCATCTGAAAAAACAACCTTTACAATTGTAAGTGGTGGGCTTGTTGTGCAGGATTTGCTGGTGGATGCAATAGGAAGAGGCTTGGTTAAGTTTGAACTGATTAAAAATATCCAATCTCGTGGTGCAAGTGATTCCGACCCCTATCCGTTTAGCGATATTAATAAGGTGGATATTAAGATTCAGAACATGGATACCAAAAAGACGCAAGAGTTTAAGTCTTTGAAGGTAACTTATGTAGAAGATTTTGATGACCGGGGTATAGGCTATCGTACTTCTGTCGGAAGAATTGATACGCTTGTTACAGCTGAGGCTGGAAATTACAAGATTCTTTCGTATGCTGCATATAATCGTACGGAACTTCTGCAATATTTTAATGATGAAGTATTGGGTGAGGCTACCTTTACGGTGACAGATAACAAGCAGACAGATGCAAAGGTGCCTGTTACTATTATGGAAACAGCTGCAAACATAAAAGATTATTATAATCTTCGTACTTTGTGGGAGGAGCTGGGAGGCCCAAACTGGTCTTATGTAGGCGAAAGCTATCCGAAAGGAACCAACTGGGATTTTGATAATAAAGATATAGACATGTGGGGTGACCAGCCGGGAGTAAGCCTTGACAAGAATGGCCGTGTTATTGGTTTGTCTATTGGCGATTTTAATCCGACAGGAATTGTGCCTGCAGTGATTGGTGAGTTTGAAGAACTTCAAAGTCTGGCTTTAGGTACACACAATGATAAATTGCGTCCGGGAGAAAACCCACTGGCTGATTTAAAGGGTGGTTTGACTCCTGCTGTGCTTGAAAAGCTACGTTCTGATTACATGGATAACTTTGCATTGCGCGACTCCAGACAGGACTGGGACGTGCAGATGCAGCGTTGTATGGTAGAGGCTGGACAGCCGGCCATTAAAAAATCGATTGTACAGCCCAAGGATATAATCCATGGTGACTTGACCAACGGTATTACGGGGATTGATAAGGCAATTGGAAACCTGAAGAAACTTGAAGTATTGTATATAGCCAACTCACCTATTACTAGCTTGCCTGAGTCATTAGGTGATTTGAAAAGTTGCACAGACCTTGAAATTTACAACTGCCCACGCTTGACAGCTTTCCCTGATCAGTTGGCTGAAATGGAGAACCTGACTCAGCTGAATATGGCAATGAATCCTCAGTTAGCGGCAGCGTTCCCAGAAGGAATTAAAACATTGGCAGAGGGTAAAGCCGGTGAATCTTTACAGATTCTATATTTAGGTTATAATAATATTGCATCTTTACCTACAGAAGTCTCTAAGATGAAGAAGTTGGGTAAGATTGATTTGATATACAATAAGTTGACAGCTCTTCCTGCTTTTGGAAAGGATGTGAACTTGGTTCAGGGTACTTTTGATTATAATGAGATTGCACGTATCGAAAAAGATGCGGATGGATACTTTTGTGGTATGGATGATGTGGAATCGCTGTCTTTCTCACATAATAAACTGAAAGCATTTCCGAATATATTTGATGCCAAGTCAATTTACATAATGGCTTCCATTGACTTCTCTTATAATGAGATTACAGAAGTAACGACAGATAAGGGTATCAATACGAATAATTTGTCTTTGGCTGGTAATGCATTGAAAACCTTCCCGAAAGACTTGTTCACGGCCGGATCTCCTTTGACCGTGTTGAATCTTAGCGGGAACCAAATCGAGGAGATTACGAATGATGACATTAAGGGTGAAAAAACGTATATGATGACAAGTCTTGACCTGTCGAACAATCGTTTGAAGAAATTACCGGATGATATGAATGGAACATATATGCCGCATTTGTATGGTATTGATATAAGTGGAAATCAGTTCTCGGCATTCCCATGGGGATTGGCAAATATTTCTTATCTGAACACGTTGATTATGCGTAACCAGCGTGATGATGACGGTAACCGAGTATATAAGGAATGGCCTACAAATATTGGTAACCATAAAGGCTTGCGTGCATTGCTTTTAGGTGGAAATGATATTGGCAAGGTTCCCGAAACAGAAAGACTTTCGTACCTTATTAATACGCTGGATGTAAGTGATAACCCAAGCATTGTTCTGAATGTATCGTCTGTTTGTGCTTATATCAAGGCTGGTATGTATCTGCTGATTTATGATACAACACAAGATATTCGTGGATGTGATTATCTGACTTTGGAATAATTTAACGAGTAACGTATGAAAAGATTTTTAAATATTATAATGGTTATTTCGGCCTGCATGGTATTGGCTGTTTCCTGTAAGGAAGAAGACAATGTCGTGTCTGAATTCTCTATCGACAAGACGGAGATTGCTGTCGGGGCCGATGGAGGCAGCGAACTGCTGGAAATAAAAGGCAATGTGAAATGGCAGGGTACTTCTGAATCTTCCTGGTTGAAATTCAGTCCTTCCAATGGAGAAGGAGCTGCTACTTGTGAAGTTCTGGTAGACTCGTCTGTAGTGGCTGAACCGCGTGAAGGAGTTATCACTTTTATGGCAGCAGGCCAGACCACTGCAACTACAGTGAAAGTAATGCAGATGGGGTATGCAAAAGGTATTTTTGTAAGTGAAGAAGACAGAACCATCTCTTTGGAAAACTCTGCGAAACTGGAGGAGCGTTTCTTTGAGGTTACAATGATGGCCAATGTGAATTTTGATGTAAGGGTCAATAATTTGCCAGATGAAGATGGAACCGTTTCAGACAAGGAATGGCTGAAGTACAAGAAAGAAACGCCTAATTATGATTATGGAGACCGTCCACGCTTGTTGAAACTGCATTTTGACTGGGATGTCAACATGGCTGAGAAGGCTCGTACTGCAGAGGTAATTATTACTCCGCATGAAACGTCTGATACTGAGGGGGATGGTTCAATAAAACTGATTGTTACTCAGAAACCTGCTCCGGTAATTACGGATGACCGTGCCGGAGACTCTTTGGCTCTTCTTTCCATATATAGTAGCATGAATGGTATTTTTACTTGGGATGCCAGTGAGAATGAGAATATGAGATACTGGAAAGGTGTAGAGCTTTGGGAAACTACTGATAAATATATCAAGATAGAGGCAGATGGAACGATTAATTATTCCGCTCCTGTCCCTGAAGATTTGATTGGCCGTTTGAAATCTGTAGAATTTATTGCGTTTGAAACAAAGGAATCACTTCCTTATCAGGTGAAATATCTTAAAACTGCTGAATCAATTACCTTCTCAGGAAACTCTAATACATTCTTAAAGAATATTGTATTGGGAAATGAGATTTGTGACCTGGTGAAATATGGTAACTTGCGTAAGCTTACCGTACGTGCTTATGGTTTAGTAGGCCTTCCGGCAAACTTTACGGAATTTGGAAAAACACTTATCTCTTTGGATTTGAGTAGTAATAACTTTGAGGTGATGGGTAAGTCTGGCAGTACCATAAATGGAGTAAAAGTTTTAGGTATTGAGAGTATTACTCGGAAGAACTTCCCACATTTGCGCAATTTGTATCTGAATAAGATAAATCGTTATGACACGACGAAAGACCTTTCAGCCTATACGGATAAGAAAGATGAAAAGTTAGGCTTCCGTTGGACTACAGGTTTTGGAGAAGGATTTCTTACTCCGGCGGAAGGGTATAATAACTCTTATTTCAAAGAATTGTTGAAATGGGAAGAGCTTGAATGTCTGTCATTGTCACTGAATATGCTTGATGGACAGTTGCCTTCGGATGCAGAAGTTAAACAGCTTCTTGGTGCAGATAAGGTTTATACGGAAAGCTATATCCAGAATGCTGCGTATAAGGACACCATTTCAATTCAGGATGCTGAAAAATATTTGCTGGCAAATGGAGGAGCTCCTAGGGTTTGGCCGAAGATGAAGAGTCTTTCTTTGAACTTGAACTTCTTGACCGGAAAACTACCTGATTGGATATTATATCATCCGTACTTGAGCTTCTGGGATCCGTTTACCATGATTTTCCAGCAAGAACTTAGTACAACGTCTTCAAAGGCTAAAAATACAAAGGGTGAGATCATTACAAAGTTCAGTAATGAGCCTACAAACTTGAGTAATTACGGAGAGGATAAAATAAGTTATTATGAGATGTATCCTAAAAGAAAACCTCAGATAACAGATGACTCGGAAGAGGGGAATTGATTTCGTTAAAGTAATTTTTGTGGAATGATATAAAATAGAACTTTGTAAAGCTTTCGGCCTGCTAATCTGTGGGCCGGAGCTTACATGGTTCGAGAATTAAACGATTAGAAATGAAGAAAAAATATATTTTTGCTACTCTTGTGAGTGCTATGGGGTTGTTCTCCTGCTCTGATTCTGAAACGTTTTTAGAATCTGGAGTGCAAGAGAATATAGTGGCCCCTATATCTGGTTTGGCTGATGAGGCTGTGGAAGGTGAACTTCTCATCAAATTTAAACCGGAAGTGGAAGAAGTGCTTGAAAAAGCCCAGGTGTTAAGTCGTAGCGGGGTACAGACTCGTTCAAGTATTCCTTCGGTAGATGAAATTCTGGATATTGCCGGAGCATATACCTTTGAACGTGTTTTTCCGGTAGACAAACGTCATGAAGCGCGTACCCGTAAAAATGGTTTGCATTTGTGGTATGTGGTGAAGTTTGATAAAGATATGGATTTGAGTAAGGTGGCTTTGGATATGTCTATGCTTTCGGAAGTGGCAACTGTGGAATATAACCAGGTTATAAAGAGAGGTTATGACACCACCAAGAAAGCAAAGGGCTTGAATAGTGCCACAAGAGAAGCTATTCAAACATTAGGCAGCCAGACCCAGACTGAAAATATGAAACTTCAGTGGGGTATAGGAAATGATGGAAGTGTAGTTACAGGTGCTGTTACCGGATACGATGTAAATTGTGTACCGGCCTGGGAAAAATGCCAGGGTGACCCTTCTATTATTGTGGCCGTAGTGGACGAAGGGGTGATGTATAACCATGAAGACTTAGCCAATAATATGTGGATTAATCCAGCAGAAACATTTGGTTCTGATGAAGATGCAGATGGCAATGGATATGCTGGTGACAAATATGGTTATAATTTTGTTGCAGGGAATGGTCATATTTCATATACTCAAACGGGAGATACGGGACATGCGACTCACGTGGCTGGAGTAATTGCTGCAGATAACAATGGGATCGGTATTCGAGGTATTGCTGGAGGGGATGGAACTCCTAAAACTGGTGTGAAAATAATGTCTTGCCAGATTTTTAGTGGAGAAGGGGCTTCTTCTGTACTGAATCAAGCTAAGGCCATTAAGTATGCAGCAGATAATGGGGCTGTTATTCTTCAGTGTAGTTGGTCGGCAGCTTCTGGACGTATCAATCCATTGATGGGTACTCCTGGTTTTACATCGGATGAGGAATGGTCTAACTCGGTGGTACTTCAGAAAGAAGCGTTAGAATATTTTATTCATAATGCGGGTGATCCGAATGGGGTGATTGATGGAGGTATTGCCATATTTGCAGCAGGTAATGAATATGCTCCTATGGTCAGCTACCCGGGAGCGTATGGTGACTTTATTTGTGTTACTGCACTTGATCCGGCAGGAAAACCTTCTTGTTATACGAATTATGTCAGCCCGAGTGGAAGCAAGAACCTGATTGCAGCTCCTGGTGGTGATGCGAATGCCTTTAAGGATGAAAAGGCTTCTATCCTTTCTACTATGCCGAATTCAGCTATTGAGGGTTCTGACCTTACCGCAAGCCAAAGTGGATATGGTTATATGGATGGGACTTCAATGGCTTGTCCGCATGTATCGGGGGTAGCAGCTTTAGGTTTGTCGTATGCAGCAAAATTGCGTAAGCATTATCGTGCGTCGGATTTTAAAGATTTGCTGCTGGCGTCGGTGAGAGATTTGAGTGGCAATCTCTCAGATGAGAAGAGTTATTGGGAAAATTGGGGAAGTGTAGGTGAGGCTGCTCCTCATTTGAGAATGAACTTACCGGCTTATAGAGGTAATATAGGAGGCTTAATCGATGCACAGGCTGTGCTGGCCAATATTGATGGCAGTAATTTTGGTGCCCAGCCAATGCGTGTACCTAACGTGTACGTAGCACTTGACGCCACAGAAGCGGTGAATTTGAACAGAATCTATGCGGATAATGTGACAGCTACGGAATTTAATGTTGTGGATAGCAGTATTGCGGCAGTATCGTTGGATAATAATCAGCTGAAGGTAAAAGGTACCAAAGTTGGAACCACTAAAGCTTCTGTGACCAGTAGTGATGGCAAGACACAAGAATTTGTGATTACGGTGCGTAAAGCTACTGGAAATGGGTGGATGTAATCTTGTTTGATTTTTATGAGAACTGTAATTATCTGGATGTTCATATTACTTTCTGTGCCTTCTTTGATGGCACAGAAAGTTTTCTCCCAAAAGGAACTGGATGCCGTATTGAATCCTGTATTGATGGAGCATGCGGAAGAAATGCTTCGCTTTGAACGTATGGAGATAAATGCAGGAACTCTGTCTGAGGATGACAAGCCGCAAGTCTTTACTTTTACTTGCACGAATGTCGGGAAACAAAAGATAGTAGTCACAAAGATTTCTACGACATGTGGATGTACAAACGCTCATATAGATTCTCCAGTGATAAATCCGGGAGAAAAGGCTGTGATTCAACTGACCTATAATCCGTTCGGACAACCAGGAACTATTTATACCCGGGCATTTGTATATGTAAGCATTTCGGAAAAGAGACCAATTGCTGCATTGACCATTTCAGGAAAGGTTACTCCTTCATCGGCTTTATGGAGAGATTACAGGTATACCATGGGGCATTTAAAAATACGTGCTAAGACAATAAACATGGGAACTGTCACTGCGACTATGCACCGCAGAGTCGAGCGGATAGCTTGCGCTAATGCAGGAAATGAGCCTTTAAAGGTAAGTGCTGTAAAGGGATTTCTTCCAGAATTTTTGAAGTTAAGAACGGAACCGGAGGTTTTAGAACCTGGACAAGAAGGCTTATTGATGGTAGAACTGGATGGAAGAAAACTTTCCGGGCAGAAGGGGAAAAAGTCATTCAGTGTTTTACTTGAAGGTGTTTCCGGACGACCATCAGATAGGACAATAAAAATCAATATGGATATAAAATAATAATATTTATAAATAGGAAGATATGGTAAAATTCATATTTAGAATTATGATGTGCATCTCGTTGTTAGCAATGACGACAGCTTGCAGCAAGGATGAAGAAGCTCCAGTGGTATATCAGGAGGTAAATTATGCCACTATGAATGGAACGTGGATGTTGACTGAGTTCAATGGAGCACCTTTACAAGAAGGTCAGTATGTATACATCACTTTTAATAGAAAGGAACATACCTTTGAAATGTATGAAAACATGGGAAGTATGTATTCGCATAAATCTACAGGTTCTTTTGAAATTGAAGAAGATGAAGATTTAGGGTATATTTTGACAGGTGAGTATGATTATTCACATAATCCGTTGAAAGAATACATTGTATCAGAAATGACAGATGAAACAATGAAGTGGACTGTAAAGGATAATGCAGAAGACGTATCTGTATATACACGTTGTGCTGAGATTCCTGAAGATATTCTGAATGGGAGCAGAAGCCTGAAATAATTCCCGTTTCCTTTAGAAGGAGAAATTTAAATATCCTGTTGTCAATATGTAGGTTGGCAACAGGATATTTTTGTTTAATATCAGTTCCCAAACCGTGAGGTATCCACTTCCTTCACTTCTTTTTTCTTGTAGCCGCCAAAGCGGTAGCTGAACGAAAGGGTAATGCTCTGCATGTAGCTTTTGGTATTCATGTCGAGATGTTGCGCACCGTTCCGGACTTTTGTTTTGGGATTCATCGTATTGAATAAGTCACGTCCTTTCAGTTGAAGCATGGCTTTGTCTTTGGCAAAGGTATAGCGCAAGGCTGCATCTACGAAGGCCACTGGCTGAATGTCGTAACTGCCTTGTATGGATTTTGTTTGTCCGAAAGCGGTAACCTCCATTTTCAGGTTAGGCTGGCGGCATAGCTGGAAGGTATGTGTCCAGTGTCCTACGCCGACCCATTGCTTCTGATTGAAAGGTGCATCGTAATATACACTGGCCTTGTCGTGTTTCAAGGTAGCCTGTAGGGTGAGACGGCTGTCCCACCAGCTTCCTGCCTTGAAAGGGAGAATGGCCGTGAAAGAAAGGTCCTGAGCGTAATCCCAGTTCTGCCAGTTGTAGATGGCTTTCAGACGGTCGGAATCCAGGTAAACGGTCTGCATGAAGTAGTCGGGTGTATAGCTGTAACTTGCCTGAAAAATGTATTTGCTTTTCAGAATGTAGGTCAGGTCGACGTTGTAATCGGTGTAGGGACGAAGGAATGGGTTGCCCAGACTTTCGTTGTAACCGTTCAGGTAGCTGGTGGCGCCACTCAGTGTCCAGTAATCGGGATAAGTCTTGTCAGAACTGAAAGACAGCTGGAGAATGTGCGAGGCAGACGGCATGTAGTTCAACTGGAGGGTGGGGTAGACAGCCCATTTCCGGTACTCTTGCATCTGGTAGTATTCTATTGTGGCAGAGGCACTCAGGGTCCATTGGGAGTTGAACGGTTTGTCGAATCCGGCGTAGACGTTATAGGTGTATTCACGGATACGGCTGTGCAGGTTGTTGCCTTGCATTTCCGGCAAATCATAGTTTTGAGTGTTCCGGTTGTTGACGTAAGTAAAAGAAGTTCCGTAGTTCAGGGTCCAGTTTTGTGACAGTGTGTGATGCTGGTCGGCATAGATTTTCCAGCGGTCAATGTACTGGTCGGAACAGCTTATGAAGCGGGTTTCTACCTCTTCCGGACTACGATCGAAAAAGTCTTGTGTATCGGTCGAGGTAAAATACGTGTAGTCGGCTCCTGCCTGGAATCCGAATCCGGAGGTATAATACAATGCGGCATTGTGCATCTGATGGTGAGCCTGAGAATGATTGAATGATTCGGAGATACTTCCGTCGGAATGGCTGTCGCCGGTTTTGTCCGGACTGAACTGGGCGGTATAAGAAAAGTTTAAGGAGTTGTCTTCATTGAACTTGTAACTTCCTCCGGTGCGCAGGTTGTGTGTCAGGCTGCGTCCTTCATTGTCGGTCACCTGGTTCACGTCATATACCTGCTCCTTTACCGTATGACGGGCGATGAAATCAATGTAGCCACGGGTATAGTTGCTCTGAAGGTTATACATGAAATCGAGCTCAATTTTAGGAGAAGTATAGGCCAGTGTGACGCCTCCGTTGCCTCCGGCTTCCTTCTGCTGTTTATATTCACCGTTGACTTCTCCTTGCAAGCCTCCTTCGCCGGGTTTATATCCTTTCAGTACGAGGTTGATAGCCGCACCGCGCACGTGGTATTGCGGAGGAGCGCTGTACATCACTTCCGCTTTTTCCACGCGCGAGGCTGGCATACCCTTTAAGAGAGTGATGAGTTGTTCGTAGGTCATGGACGAGGGACGTCCGTTCAGCAGCAAACTGACTCCGCCTGCTCCGGCCAGTGTCAGTATATCGTTCTGTTCGATAACACCCGGAAGCTGTTTGAGGGCTTCGTACGCGTTGGTGACCAGCCGTTGGGAGGTCAGCTGCGGCATGTCATAGGTAAGTCGGTTGCCTTCTACGGTGACCAGCGGGCGTTCGCCTTGTACCACGACTTCCTGAAGGGCGTAGTCTTTCGGTTGCAGGGTAAACGTACCAGCATCAGTCCCTGTGCCTTCTTTCTCCTGCGGTTCATACAGCAGGTGTTGGAACAGCAGACGATAGTGTGTCGGCTGGTGATTCAGCAGGAAAGTACCGTCAGCATTTGTAATGGTAGCTTCTACAAATATGGAATCGGGTGTCTGGAGCACAACCGTGGCCCCGTCAATAGGCTGACGGGAAGGGTCAGTAACTTTGCCTGTGATGGTTTGTGCAGTAGCTGTTCCGAGCATCGTACCGAGCAGTAACAAGATGCTCACTAAAAAATACTTTTTCATATCGTTCGTGTCTTTATCTTTCATTATTGTTTATTCTTCTCTCACCTTTCATTATCTTTGACATTGCAAAACTAAAAAGCCTGTTTCGCTTTTTGGGTTAAGGCAAGGTTAACGCTACGTTAACGTCTTTCGTTTACGTGAAGAATATACGCTTATGAAGATGAAACACATTCGCTGGATTGCGGTAGTGGGACTGATTGCGATTGTCGAACTGCAGTATGTCTGGCTGGTCAACACTTACAAGCTGACCCGTGAGAACGTCATGCGGCAGAGCCATGAGCTTTTTAAGGATGCGGCACTTAAGGAGGCTTTTGATCGGATGGGCCTTTGGAAAGAGTTGCATGGGAAGAAGGATTCCACGTACACGTATCGGTTTGACCTGAATGAGGACGTGGAGGATGATGAGACTCAGACTCCAACTTCGGAAACACGTCAGTTTATTGAATCGGCTGTGTTCATCGCCATACAGGAAGGGGTATCGAATACGTTCAAGATGGATGTGTCCTTGCATAATCTGGATTCTATTTATGCCCACATGCTGGATTCGGTCGGTATCCCGGCCAAGGTGTCGACTTGTGTGACGGATTCGTTAGGTAATGTGTTGCGGGCATCCTCTCCACAGGCAAAACTGGAAGGACAAAAATACTTAAGAACAAGGCTGGTACCTATAAATAAGGCATATACCCGCTATCTGCAAGGGGTGATTCTGAATCCTTACTGGGTGATTTTCCAGCGTATGACCCTGTTGCTGATTGCCACGGTGCTGATTATGGTACTGGTCATTATCTGTATTGTGTATCAGATTCGTGTCATTATCCGGCAGGACAAGATAGCCAAGGTGAGAGAGGACTTTTCGTATGCTATGATTCACGATATGAAGACTCCGCTGAGCTCCATCCTGATGGGGACGGAGATTCTGGAAAGCGGACGCCTGGACGGACAGCCGGAAAAGAAAGAACGTTATTTTCGTATTGTGAAAGAGGAAGGAGAGCATCTGCTGGCGTTGACCAACAAGGTACTGACGCTTTCCAAACTGGAGAATCATGCATTGAAATTGCAACAGACGGATTGTCTGCTACGCCCGATTCTGGAGGATTTGGCGGAGAAGTATAAGGCAAAAACTGCTAAGCAGGTTGCGTTTGTATGGAACTTGCAGGAAGAAGTGGTTTGGGCAGACGAAGAATTTCTGAGGGAAGCGCTCAGTAATTTGATAGACAATGCATTGAAATATTCGGGTGAAGCCGTGGAAATTACATTTCTTTCGGAACGGAAAGCGGATGGAACAGTCTGTGTGACGGTGGCCGACAATGGTTTCGGTATTCCGTTGAAAGACCAGCGGAAGATTTTTGAGAAATACGAACGGGCGGCAGCCAGTGAACGCAGTCGTTCCGGTGGAGCATCTGGTTTCGGACTGGGACTGAATTATGTGCTTCGGATTATGGAAGCACACGGCGGACGGGTCACGCTGGAAAGCATGGAGGGGGAATACAGCCGGTTTACCTTGGCTTTTCCTCCGGAAAGTACCCTGGAGAATAAAAAAGAGGAACGATGAAATGGAAGAGATAATCAAATTGTTGTTGGTGGAAGATGACGCGAATCTGTGTTATATCATTCAGGGTGGTCTGGAGGATATGATTGGAGGGTATAAGGTGCTGACGGCATCCAATGGCGAGGAAGGACTGGCCGTTTGGAAGGCA
>OGYU01000701.1_pt1 | contig 26390 bp, 20 predicted proteins | sample 1576581 | NCBI WGS metagenome assembly OGYU01 (sample SAMEA3541547, study PRJEB24748) | human gut metagenome | biome: human gut; feature: human-associated habitat; material: faeces | place: China | collected 2012 | reverse complement strand
CTTATCGAAAATCATGTGGAGTGCTTGTCTGAACCGCAGTATTTCGATTTCAGGGCAGATGGATTTGGGGAAAGCAGAGCGTTTTATTTCAGAGACCCGGATGGAATCATTCTTGAGATGATGCAACCTTTGTAAAATAACAAACAACTTCAAGTTTGCAGCACTGACAATTTTATAATATTACATAGGACATCCGTCAGAAATGGCGGGTGTTTTTATTTTGTTACGGAGCAGAAATGCTCCTTTTTTTGTACTCATTTTTAGGAGGAGGTGAGAGGCATGGCAAGCCGTATTCAGGGTATCACGGTAGAAATCGGTGGTGATACAACCAAACTGCAAAATGCACTTAAAGGTGTGAACGGACAGATCAAGTCTACCCAGTCACAGCTTAAGGATGTAAATAAACTTCTGAAACTGGATCCGGGAAATACGGAGCTTCTGGCACAGAAGCATAAGCTGCTTGCGGAAGCGGTCAGTGAGACAAAAGAGAAACTAGCAACCCTGAAGACGGCAGCAGAACAGGCGAATACTGCACTTGCCAATGGCGAGATCTCACAGGAACAGTATGATGCCCTTCAAAGGGAAATCGTGGAAACAGAGCAGGACTTAAAGAATTTGGAAACACAGGCGAACCAGTCCGCAACGGCAGTGCAGAAGATCGCAGCAACAGGTGAGAAGTTAAAGACGGTCGGGGACAACATTTCCTCTGCCGGACAAAAGCTCCTCCCGGTAACAGCCGGAGTGACTGCACTGGGTACGGCATCCGTAACGACCGCAGCCAACTTTGAATCTTCCATGTCACAGGTACAGGCAACAATGGGAATCACCAAAGATTCTATGTCCAAGGTCAACGGGCAGTCGGTAAATACGATGGATACCCTTTCAAAGCTGGCAAAGAAGATGGGTGCAGAGACGGCTTTTTCCGCATCTGAGTGTGCGGAAGCATTGAATTACCTCGCCCTTGCCGGATACGATACACAGCAGATGTGTGATACACTGCCGACCGTGCTTAACCTGGCAGCCGCCGGGGATATTGCCCTTGCGGATGCTTCCGACATGGTAACGGATGCCATGTCCGCACTTGGTATGGGTGTGGACGAGGCAGAAACGATGGTCGATCAGATGGCAAAAACGGCATCTACCACGAACACATCGGTTGCACAGTTGGGCGAGGGAATCCTTACCATTGGTGCGACAGCCAAATCCATCAAGGGCGGTACGGCAGAACTCAATACCGCACTTGGTATCCTTGCCAATAATGGTATCAAGGGGGCAGAAGGCGGTACGCATCTCCGTAACATTATCCTGTCACTGCAGAATCCTACGGATAAGGCAGCCGCCCAGATGGAAGCACTGGGAATTTCCGTATATGATTCCGAAGGAAACATGCGGTCAATGAACGATATTCTTGGTGACCTGAATAAGAGTATGGACGGAATGACATCAGCGGAGAAGTCAAACATCATAGGTACGATCTTTAACAAGACGGACCTGTCTTCCGTAAATGCACTGCTTGCCAATACAGGAAGCACATGGGATGACCTTCAGCAGAAGATCACCGCCAGCGGTGGTGCTGCACAGCAGATGGCAGATACACAGCTTGATAACTTACAAGGACAGATCACTATCTTAAAATCCGCACTGGAAGGCCTGGCGATATCTTTTGGGGAACTTCTGATGCCGGCCATCAAACAGATCGTGGGATGGGTACAGAAATTTGTGGATTGGTTAAATGGACTGAGTGAGGGTACGAAGAAGACGGTCGTTACGATTGCCCTTCTGGCAGCAGCACTCGGTCCCGTTCTTATCGTGATCGGAAAGGTAATATCCGCAGTCGGCACGATCATGACAATCGTTCCGAAGATTGCCGGAGTCATCAATACGGTAAAAGGAGCATTTGCAGCACTTAATACTACAATGCTTGCAAATCCAATCGTTCTTATCATTGCAGCAATAGCAGCTCTTGTGGCTGCCTTTATTTATTTGTGGAATAACTGCGATGGATTCCGACAGTTCTGGATAGACCTCTGGGAGAATGTAAAACAAGTAGCCATCACGGTATGGAATGCCATAAAAGCATTCTTTTCACAGGTATGGGAAGCAATCAAGACGATATTCTCGACCGTGTTTGAAGTGATAAAAACGTTGGTAACTACTTATTTTAATCTGTATAAAACCATCATTGAGACGGTTTTCAATGTGATAAAGACGGTCATCACGACCATCTGGGAAGCCATCAAGGGTGTTTTTACTACAGTTTTTAATGTGATAAAAACACTGGTGACAACGTACTTCAATATCTATAAGACCATCATCCAGACGGTACTGACGATTATACAGACGGTTGTCACGACTGTATGGAATACGATAAAGACAGTTATTACTACCGTGATGACAGCAATCCAGACCATTTTTTTCACAGTATGGAATGCAATCCAAACCATTATCAGTAATATTGTGAGCGGGATCAAGGCACTGATTACAGGTAACTTTGAAGGTGTTAAAAATGCCATTGCTACTATCATGAATACTATCAAAAGTACGATATCAACTATCTGGAATACTATAAAGTCCACGGTATCAACCGTACTTGGCGCAATCAGGGGTGCTGTTACTTCCGCATTTAACGGAATCGTAAATGCTGTGAAAGGTGCAATGGGAAATGTCCTGAACACTGTGATAAGTGGCTTTTCTAACGTGAGAAATCATATTACGGGACTAGCTTCCCAGGCTTTTACCTGGGGAAGGGATCTGGTCATGGGAATTGTAAATGGAATCAGAAGCTGCATCGGAGCAGTAGCGGATGCAGCAAGTTCAGTCGCAAGCAAGATCAGATCGTTTCTACATTTCTCTGTACCGGATGAAGGACCTCTTACAGATTATGAATCCTGGATGCCGGACTTCATGGGGGGTCTCGCAAAAGGAATTGAGAAGAGCCGCAGCATGATACAGAATGCAGTAAAGGATGTTGCTTCTGACATGATCCTGAATCCCGATGTCAGTGTCGGTGCAGATCTATCTACAATGGGAAACAGCAATGAAAGCCCATCACAGAATAGTCCTGTCCAGAACATTTCGGGGCCATTGATCCAGATACAGGAAATGTCGGTAAGAAATGATAACGATATTAGAAAAATATCACAGGAATTGAATTCAATGATGTGTGCCGGAAGAAGGGCACGTGGACTTGTTTAAGGAGGAAGCAATGGGATTTATTTTTGATGGGGTATCCTCATCTGAAATGGGCATTCCGTCAAGGATGTCCGTGCAAAACAGGATACCGGATATACGGAATAATACAGATAAACTTGCAGGAAGACACGGGATTATGGATTTTGGTGAAACAATATCTGAGCGTAAAATAGAGATCACCTGTCTGATTCCTCCGGGACTCAATGACCATCAGCTGCTTGATAAGAAGGACAGCATTGTCGGATGGCTGAATCCTGATAAGGGATTGTGCAGACTGGAACTTGGGCAGGAGCCGGACAGGTATTATAATGCAAGGCTTTTGGACGGGGTGTCTTTCACAAAACTTGTGCGGAATGCAGATACATTTGAGCTTTCTTTTTTCTGCCCGGATCCTTTTGCTTACGCCATTCAGGATGAGGAGTTTATCTTAAAAGCAAGTGGGGATATTAAAAGAACGCTTGGTAATGTGGAATCTCATCCGGTGTATGAGATCAGGGGAAATATGGCTGACAGTTCACAGGAAGTAAAGTTTCTGGTCAACGGAGAAAGTGTGACACTGTGTGGCCCTCTTTCTGAAAGCGATGTCCTTGTAATCGATACGGATGATATGACAGTAAAGATTGGGACTGAAAATGCCCTGGGACAGATGAAAGAACTGAACTTTCCATATTTAAAAGCAGGGACAAATACTATCACGTTTTCAGAAAGCACGGGAATGCTGGCATCCGTATGTGTTAAAGCGAAAAGCCGGTGGTTGTAGGAGGAATGGAATGAATACGGACAAGATACCAGTTTTATATGAAAAAGATAGACCCCAGGCAGTTTTCACGAAGGCATTTAATATAATCACTGTTGCGGAGGTTAATGCCGAAAGCTACCTGGAATTTGATCTTTATTTTACGGATAAGAAAAGAGAGTATATAAAAAATCAAGCTGAGATCCGTATTGACAACAAGGCATATAAGATTAAAACCGTGATGGATAATAAGGAACACGGTTCTGCAAAAACAACGCATGTATATGCAGAAGAACTGTATTATGATCTGGCAAGGGCGGCAAGACTTGAAAGCACGGTGTTTGATACGGCGAAAGCAGTTACTCCTATGAAGTTTGCTTTACAGAACACGGTATGGGATATCGGGACAATAGGAATTAATTCTGCAAAATCGTTTGAAAGTACAGAGGAAAATCCGCTCGCATTACTGCAGCTCATCGCAGATATTTATCATGGGGAACTGGTCTTTGATTCTATTAGGAAAACAGTCAGTCTTTTGAAAAAGACGGGAACGGACAGGGGCATCCTGTTTCATTTCAGAAAAAATATGAAATCGATACAAAGGGTGGTCAGTACTTCTTCGCTTATCACAAAATTGTACGCAGCTGGGAAGGATGGCATGACATTTGCATCCATCAATGATGGGAAAGCCTACGTTGAAGACTATTCTTATACGGATGAGATCCTTGTTGGTTCTCTCGACTGCAGTAACTTTACGGATGCGTCTGATATGCTTTCCTATGCAAAGATGAGAGTCGCTGATTATTGTAAGCCGAATTATTCTTATAAGCTGTCAGTGCTTTATCTCAGCGGCCTTACAGGATATGAGCATGAGATCTATGGACTTGGTGATACCGTGCGGGTTATGGATGAAGAGCTTGAGCTTGATATTACGACAAGGATCGTAAGAATGGAAAAGAATATCCAGGAGCCATGGAATACGGTGGTGGAACTTTCAACAACGATCAGTACATTGTCGCTCGAAAATGACGCATCTGTTCAGGAAGCAATCGACAATGTGATCAGATCATTTATTGCCCCCAGGCTGATACAGGCAACAATTAATACGCAAAAGGGAGAGGTCAATGCAATGTATGAGCTTGGTGTACCCGTAAAATATACTTACAGGGAAACAGAGGACGGCATTGTATTTACTCATCCAGACGGGCAGATATGCGAGATAAAAGTAATTTAGGAGGGAACACTTTGGCACTGAACAGATCAGAAAAAATAAACCTTGTACAGATGGCTATGAAACGTGTAAATGTTGTGCCATACGGGGAAAATCAGATTGCATTTGGAACGAACAATGAAAAGATTATTCTTGGAGGATCAGCAGTTACCATCTGCGAGAGCTATATCAACATTCCAGACGAAAAGCATACCTGTCATGTTGGCTTTTCTGTTCTTATGTCTAATGCGGTAAACTCTGCTTTCTATATTGAGGTCGACGGGAATGAGCGGTCAAAAATATATAAAAACTCAAATACGACCATGCAGTTCTTTGATCTGTTCCTTCTTGGCAAAGGGTTGCATTGTATTGCAGTAAAAGCAACAGCGGAAAGCTCTGTGGAGATATCTCCAAGGGAAGCACAACTTGGGGTGTATCTTTAGCTTACCGAGACTGACATATGAAACTGCAGGACTGAAAAAGACAGGCAGGGGATTTAAACTTGATACAAAGTACAGGCAGCCGGAACCTTTTATCATCTATTACGGAACATATGAGTATTCAGGGCTGACGGATTATTCCGTATATGGGATGATGGTGGCATCTGACCAGACAGTCGAAGAGATTCTGAAGGCAAGAGCCTGTGGTACTAAGATCTTTCAGTATCTGCCTTTTGGCAGCCGTTTTAATACGGATACCTTTCTTGCTGATATGAAATCGACGATCCTTTCCCTGGCATCGAATCATATCGCAGATGGAATATTCCTTGATGAATGTGAAGTTGGATACTGGGGAGATTATTATGGTAATGATGAGATGGCACAGATCTTTGAAAAAGGTCTGAAGGAAATATGTGATTACTGCAGGACAACAGGGCTGGAAACAATCGTAAACGGTGTGGCAGGATACGCAGATTATGGAACATATTTTTTGTGGGAGTCTTTCTCCGGATCATGGAATACCAATAAGATCAATTGGAATGGTACAGGGAGAGGACAGAGAGTGGTCAATGCCGACAGTACGATAGAATACAATTATAATTTTTCTGACTGGACGATGACGGGAAGTCTCCATATTGAGAATGGAATGGTCGTTGATGGAACAAAAGGCACAATGACATTAGACATCAATATGAATGACCTGATCAGGGAATCCGATAGAAGCGAGACCTACCCCTGGGTATATTTTGAGTGGTTCGGTTCCGGAGCAGATGATAATTCCCTGGAAATATATGCATATATCGGAAATACATGGCCGTTTGATAAAAACACATGGACGGAATTGCCGAAATTATGGAAAGGAGAACCCGCATCATGGAATGGAATTAATAAGGAAACCAGATATCTGAGACTGGAACTGCGATTTGACGGAGCGGCAGATCTTAAGATGGAACGCAGCTTTCTTGCTTATGATTATGTATACACATACTATGATATGACACAGTCCAACGGAATTGCAGATTCGAATCACAGATACTGGAATTACAACATCAGCCAGGCAGAATACCTATGGGGAAAGGATGTAAAAGTTCTGTGCCACTGTTATGGTACACCAAAGGATGCAGAGAGGATGAAATACACCTTTGCGGTATACAAAACATTTGGATATGAAGCATGGGATTACACGCATCCGCTACATCAGACGATTCGTTATACAGATATATTGGATGATCCGTTTGGAGCATTTTTGTCGAGGACGGAGCATGGAAATGGAAAATATGAAGGGACTTTTACAGGATGTACGACAGATATTGACGTAAAAAGACATCAGTTTCAGATCACCCGGGATGAGCCAGAATACTGGTTTAAGCGAGGAATCAATGGTTTTGAAGAAGCGTATAAGGTCTATGAGAATCCGATGTCATTTACACATCATCTTTTTATGATGCAGATGGAAATCCCGGTAGGACAGAAGATTCCCGGAATCCATGACGGATACTATGTGGTGAATGTGATTGATCCGGTATATCAGTATGATGAAAACGGGAATCTGATAAAAGATGATTATGTGTATACCGTGCAGTATTATCCTGTGTTAAGTGACGATCTGGATATCCGAAGAACATGGGTATTTGATGATATCTTTTATTTTTATTTCGGTATGAAGTTTAAAGGAGCAGTCGATTTCCTGGCAGATAAGCCAAACCGATATTATGTTTATATCGGAAGCAATGAACTGGATTATGGATTTAGAGGGGAATGGTATGATGCCCCGTTCAAGGCACAGTTCATGATCTATAACCAGTCGTTGTTCAAATGGGATAAGGATGCAGAAAATGAGAGGGATTATACCAATTTTCATTATATCGGGAATGCCTTCTTAAATTATGAGCTTACCGAGGAGAATACAATGCTGACCTATACACTGAAGAAATCTGTAATGGGAGATGCAAGCACAAAACACATGTCTTTTTATTTTGTAGTTGAGGATACTGCCCACAATTATGTGGCACTGATTCCGGGAAAAGGTGTGGACACGACCAAAGACCCGGTGGCATTTCCAAATAAAATTCAGTATATGCAGAGAAGATATAATCTATACTGTCCGCATGGATATTACCGCTCGGAAGAGATAAAGCTGCCGCAGCCTGTGAACGGGGCAGCGGTGCAGTGTATTGCAACAGCTGGAGGGAAAACAACCGTCAAGATGTATGTAAGGGTAAAAAGGAAAGGGGAGGATTCCTTTGATGGATATGAAAAAGCAGATGGGCTGTTCTATACTACGGATAAGACAGTGACTCATATCCAATATGCGGTTTCTTTAAATACGACAGATGGAACGTATTCTCCGTCTTTTACGGATGTCCGTATCATACCGGGAAATGAACTCGAGCCGGAACCGTATCAGGAGAAAACAGCGGATATTTTTGTGGCGGTTGCAATTTCGGAAAAGATTGGATATGGCTGCACGGATGAAAAGAAAGAATACACGCACGAAGCTGTTTATTACGGAGTTTCGGCAGAAACACAGGTTATAAAATACAGACATTAGGAGGGATTTATATGGGTGTTTGGAAAAGTGATCATACTGTGATCACGGCAAAAGGAATGCAGCTGCTGTCGGATCTTGCAGGAAAGAACCCGCTGGTTATCAGCAGGGCAGTGGCCGGCAGTGATTATACAACTCCGTCAGAGCTTGAGAATCTGACAGATATCACGCATCAACAGTTAAATATGAAGTTTTCTGATTTTGCCGAAGATGACAAAGGAACTGCATATTTGGATATCTATCTGGATAATGCAGAAGTTACAACAGAATTTTACCATCAGCAGATAGGATTGTATGCGAAGGACACTTCAAATGAAGATGTCCTTTTTTTAGTGTCACAGGCAGATGCCCCAGATTATATCCCGGTTTCGGATACACCCGTATATATTACCCACAGGATATTCCTTAAATTTTCCGGGAATTCCAAGGTGGATGTAAAAGTGGATTTTTCTGGTGTTGTGACACAGGATGTTTTACAGGCTGCATTGGAGAAAAAAGAGAATACATTCAGCAAGAATAGTGCTTTTAATAAGAATTTTTCAGATACAGATAAGGATTACATGCCATGCGGGAAAGAGGCTTATGCCGGAGGATCCGTTTCTGTTGCAAGAGCGGATCATGTACATCCGATCGGGGCGAAACTGAAATTTGCTGAAAACAACTGGAATGCAGGCGGACTTACAAACCTTCTTCCAGATACAAATACATGGGTTATGAGTAACGGAAAACCACCTGATGTATGGGGCAGTTATAGCTTTGAAGCAACATTTACAGGTGCATGGGAGGCCTTCTCCTGTTTTTTTGATTCCGATCTGCTTGAAAAGGTAAAAGGAAAAATCGTGGAATTTGGAGTGGGAAAACTGGTAGGTGCTTCCGCAAGACTTGAAATGGTCGTGGATGGGAGTGCATTAAATTATATTCTTCAGACAGACACGGCTGTAAAAGTGCAGGTATCCATTCCGGCATCGGCCTCTTCAGTAACACTCAGGATCATTATTTTTTCCACAGATGATCTGCATTGTGAGTTCAATGGGGTGTACATGAATGATACTCAGGAAGAAGTTAGTAAATCGGATGAAGGGGATACGCTTTATCTCGAAGTTAGAAAAGTGGTACAGGCAAAGATGCCGAAGAAAGGTACCAGCGGAACAGTGTATATCACTGAAAAAGGAAATCTTTATTTTGCCAGGGATGATGGGACGCTGATTCCCCTGGCAGGAAGTAAAGCAATTTCATAATAATCTGGAAACAGGCAGTTATCCATTACGGGTAGCTGCTTTTTTCATAAAAAAATAAGGAGGACAAGACAATGAAGGAATTTTGGAATGCAGTACAGTTCGTGTTTACGGCTGTCGGAGGATGGCTTGGTTACTTTTTAGGAGGATGCGATGGCTTGCTCTATGCACTGATCGCCTTTGTAGCCATTGATTATGTCACGGGGGTAATGTGTGCAGTTAGCGACAGGACTCTGTCAAGCGAGGTCGGTTTCCGAGGCATCTGCCGGAAAGTATTGATTTTCCTGTTGGTAGGAATCGCAAATATTTTGGACATTCATGTAATCGGGACAGGAAGTGTACTGAGAACTGCGGTGATCTTCTTTTACATTTCAAACGAAGGTGTGAGCCTTCTGGAAAATGCCGCTCATTTGGGGCTTCCAGTGCCACAGAAGATCAAAGCAGTATTGGAGCAGTTACATGACCGCTCAGAAAGTGAGGAGTGACATGACGAAGAATGAATTTATTTCCAGTGTTGCAGGATATGTGCAGAAATATGCATCCGCATATGGCATTCTGGTTCATTCTCCGGTGATCGCACAGGCAATCCTGGAATCCGGCTGGGGTGAGAGTAAGCTCTCATCCCAGCATCACAATTATTTTGGATTGAAGTGTGGAAGCAGGTGGAGAGGAAAATCCGTAAACATGAAAACGCAGGAGGAGTACACACCGGGAACGCTCACAACAATCAGTGACAATTTCCGTGTATACGATTCGATGGAAGACGGAATCAGGGGATATTTTGAGTTTATCCAGTTATCCCGTTACCAGAATCTGAGGGGAATCACAGATCCAGAAAAATATCTTGAAACTATCCGCGCTGACGGTTATGCAACATCGTCTTCTTATGTGAAAAACTGCATGAAACTTATCTGCCAGTATGGGCTGACAAAATATGATGAAGGAGAGAAGAGAACTATGGGAAAGACAGCAGAAAGCGTATTAAATGTGATGAGGGGATGGATTGGATTTAATGAATCCAATGGAAAATTCAAAGAGATTATTGATCTGTATAACAGTGTAAAACCACTGCCGAGGGGATATACCGTGAAGTACACGGATGAGTGGTGTGATACTTGTGTATCAGCCGCGGCAGTTAAGGCAGGATGTGCAGATCTTATCGGCCGTGAGTGCGGGGTAGAGAAACACATTGAAATCTTTAAGCAGAAAGGGATCTGGATTGAGGATGGTACAATCACACCAAAACCTGGTTATGTGATCACATATAACTGGGACAAATCTTCACAGCCGAATGACGGATATGCTGACCATATTGGATATGTGGAGTCCGTATCCGGTGGTAATATCACAGTTATTGAAGGTAATAAGGGAGAAGCAGTTGCAAGGCGTGTGATCCCTGTCGGATGGGGTTATATCCGGGGATATGCTGCTCCGAAGTATGATGCAGCAACGGTAACACCCGTTCCAGCTACAGGAAAGAAGAGTGTGGAAGAAGTAGCAAAAGAAGTCCTCGCAGGAAAATGGGGCAATGGAGATGATCGTAAAAACCGTCTGAAAGCAGCCGGATATGACTATGCTGCCGTGCAGGAGAAAGTTAACCAGCTTGTAAAGAGTGGTTCATCCAACAGGAAATCCGTTGATACGGTTGCACGTGAAGTCATTCAGGGCAAGTGGGGAAACGGTGCTGACAGAAAGAAAAGAATTACTTCTGCCGGATATGATTATGCTGCTGTGCAGAAAAGGGTTAATGAGCTTTTAAGATAAGAATATGGCTGATGGTCTGTTAGGGCTGTCAGCCATATTTTTTTTCTGCTTATACCAAGAAAAGAAAGGTGAAAGGTATCACAGATTCTACTTGCTATTATTGGCTTTCTGAGTGATATATAGACTACCTAAAGAAAGGAGAAACAGCTCATGGAGATTCAGATAAGGGAAGGAAACGACAGACAGAAGAAAAAATTAAAAGTCTGTGCTTACTGCCGTGTCTCAACAGATGCGGATGAACAGGAAAATTCATTGGAAAACCAGATCAGGCATTATGAAGAAATTATTACCAGCAATCCTGATTACGAGTATGCCGGAGTCTATAGTGACTTTGCCATATCGGGATTCAAGGAAAAACGTCCCGGTCTGCAGAAGATGTTAGCCGATGCCCGTAAAGGAAAAATAGATCTTATATTAACAAAATCCGTATCAAGGTTCGCAAGAAACACCGCAATCGTTCTGGAAGCAACAAGAAAGCTGAAGGAACTGAATGTAGGTGTTTTTTTTGAACTCCAAAACATCAATACCTTGTCAGGTGAAGGTGAACTTATGCTTACGATCCTTGCAGCATTTGCACAGGCAGAAAGTGAGAGCGGAAGTGTTGGTGCAAAGATGGTGTACCAAAGAAAGTACGAGGCGGGAATCCCCGTGCAGTATCTTGAGCGTTCTTTCGGTTTTAAGAAAGATGAGAGGGGAGTCTATATTGCAGATGAAAAGGAAGCCATATGGGTAAGAAAAATCTATGAGATGGCATCACAAGGATATACTCCTGCAGCCATTAAGCGCTACCTGAATGAAAATAAAGTAAAAACGGTGGGCGGTGCAAAATGGCTTGACAGTACGGTGCTTCGTATTCTGGAAAATGAGATATACAAAGGCGATTATATCATGCATAAGTTTTTTGTGAATGATGAAAGAAAACTGGTCAGAAACCGGGGAGAGGTTGATGCATGGTATATCGAGGATGACCACGAGGCAATCGTATCTCCAGAACTCTGGCAGAAGGCGCAGGATGCCCTTGATGCAAAGAGGGATTATCTTGCGGAAGGCTCGATAATAGAAGAATTCACGGAAGAGAATTACCCATACATGAATAAGATATTTTGTGCCGAATGTGGTCATCCTCTTTACAGGCGTATCTACAGTAAGGGTAACAGGCTCAACTGGGGGTGCAGCGGAACAAAGCGGTTTGGAAAATCCTTTTGTAAAGGGATAAATATTCCAGACGGAATCTTGCGGGAGGCATGGGAGTTTGATGGAAATATGTATATCGGAGAAAAACTGACAGCTAAGGGTACAAAGAAATTTACCTATCTGAAGGAGATTTCATGGAAAAGAAGGCATAAGAGGAAAGAGCCGGAGCCGATTCCTGAAAATACTGTGGAAGCGTATCCTTACAGAAATAAGATCTACTGCGGATTGTGCGGAAGCAGACTTGTACGATATGTGGACAGCAAAAACCGTAAGGTCATATGGGTATGCAATGGAAAGAAGCGGAAAGGAAAAGAATTCTGCTCGGGAACGAGAATCCCTGATTCTGTTATACAAGGGTGGGGAGAGATAACAAAAGATATTTACATTCAAAGAAAGGATGATAAGAATGGCAAGAAGCGTTACTGTTATACCAGCAAGAAGCCCAAAGGCGCGGACAGGGCATAAGGCGGTACAGGAAAAGAAAATAAGGGTGGCAGCCTACTGCCGTGTGTCAACAGATCAGGAAGACCAGCTCCATAGTTTCGAAGCACAGGTTGAGTATTATACGAAATATATTAATGAGCATGAGAATTATGAAATGGTCGGCATTTATGCAGATGAGGGAATCTCAGGCACGAATACAAAGAAAAGGGAACAGTTTAAAAAGATGATAGCAGACTGCGAGGGCGGTAAGATAGATCTTGTCATAACAAAATCTATCAGCCGTTTTGCAAGGAATACGCAGGACTGCCTGGCATATTCCAGAAAATTAAAAGGTCTTGGAATTGGCATCGTATTTGAAAAGGAAAATATCAATACACTGGATTCTACGGGAGAACTTCTTTTTACTATCTTAAGCTCTCTTGCACAGGATGAATCCAGAAATATTTCGGAAAACTGCAAATGGGGGATTCGTACAAAATTCAAGAATGGTGAGATGCACCTCAATACATTCAAATTCCTCGGATATGATAAGGATGAGAACGGAAAGCTTGTTATCAATAAGGAACAGGCAAAAACGGTGAGAAGGATATACCGGGATTTCCTTATCGGAATTAATCCGGCACAGATCGCAAAGGAGCTTACGGAAGAGAAGATTCCTGGGTGTCTTGGGCAGACTAAATGGTATCCGAGCACGGTCGTAGGAATCTTAAAACAGGAAAAGCACATGGGTGATGCACTTTTGCAGAAGACTTATACGGCAGATTTCCTTACAAAGAGACAAGTCAAGAACAACGGTGAGATCGTACAAGTTTATGTAAAGGACAGTCATAAGGGGATCATTGATAAACAGACATGGAATGCAGTGCAGGAAGAATTTGAACGAAGAGAAAAATTCAAGAAAGACCACGGAACGGACAGGTACAGTTACGGTGCTGACTGCGTGCCGTTTTGTGAGAAGGTGTTCTGCGGGGAATGTGGCAGTCTGTTCACAAGACATTCATGGAAATCAAGAGGCATCGTGCAATGGCAGTGCAAGAATCATAGGAAAGACGGAAAGGTGGTATGTACAAATGCTTATGTTAGCAATGCTGACCTCGAAAAGGGGTTTATGAAAGCTTTCAACAGAATGGTTACGGACAGGGATAAGCATATGGAAAGATGGCAGCAGATGAAGACAGACGGAACACCGCTTGAAAAGATCAGGGCAGAACAGATGATGGAAGCCGTGGGAAATGATCCGCTTACCAGATTTGTCCCGGAGATCGCACAGCTTGTACTCTGTGAAGTGACAGTGCTTGCTGCAAAAAAATACGAGTTCTTCTTTCAGGAAGGCAGCAGGGTAAAGGTTTCCGTGTAGATCACCCGGAAACCCCGCTGTCATGAAGACCAAACAGTTCCATCTGGCTGCTTTCGCCGTCCGTATCTCCATGTTCAGGGATGTCGGACGGTTCTTCTTCTATGTCCTTTTTATGCGGAAGTTTATGGGTATAAAGTTTATCCCAGGTAAGCGGATTCCGGCTTTTTTTGTTGTAGTATATCAGTATGGCTTCTGCAAATCCGAGGGAACCGGAACGCCTGTCTTTTGCAGTGCGGGCGAGTTCCTTGATGGATATCCTTCCAAGCTTTTCTTTAAACACATCATCTTTTATTGCATCACCATAAGCATTCAGGAAACGTGCCAGTCCGTTCATCATGTTTGCACTGAAGGACTGGGATGCGCCTTCCCATGTAGCTGCGATGAGTCGGATGACATGGTCGAGCATATGGTATCCGTATTTGTCGTGGATATTTTCCAGGGTTGCGACAGCACAGATACCGCCCGGTGTCGTGGTGGATGCGATGGTAAGGTCATAGGACTCCACCAGGTCACGGATGATGAGCTGTTTGTCATTGCCGGCCTCTATGTTTGCCATGAATATCTCATAAGGCAGCAGGGGCTTTACATATTTCATCTGATTTGCAAAGATATCCGCTTCATGTTCATATCCGAGGTCATCGTATACCATACACCACACGGGTGTCTCCCTGGATCCTGAAACGAGAGCAACGATCTCAATGGTGTGCTGTCCGTTGAATACATAGTTGATACCGTTCCTCCGGCTGACCTTTACGGGATTTATCTGGTACAGGTCAAAGTTGGCGGCAGCACGCTGTACATGGAGCTGTGAGAGGTTGCGCTGGTATTCCTGGTTGGATACGAGATTCCTGATAGGGATCTGTTCAAAGTGTACTTTTGGGACGAACTGCATCAGGTCAATGGCCTGTGGCGTTTGTCCGGCTGTCTGTTCTTCTGTCATCTGGATCATCCTCCTCAAGCTGCGAAAGCAGTCTGGTTATTTTTCTTGTTAGGTTTAACAGCTGCATCTTCACTTCACGCCTTGCATTAACTGAGGTGGAAGGAAAATCTGTAAGCTCCATGGTCCTTGATATGGTCTTTGACCATGAAGGTATCGTAAATTTAAGGCTTTCGAGTTCTGCATCTGGGTCAGTGGCGGGCATCTGCTTAATTCCGGCTTCGGCACTTTCCTTTTCCCGTTTTATCCTTCTTGAGTCCGGTTTTCCGGTGGGAAGCCTCTGCCACCTGAGTTCGTGCCGGAGCTGGGAGTATCCGATGCGGTCTATAGATCCGCTGTCCAAGAGCCTTTTCAGTCCGTTGATATCCTCAATGGGAAGACGGGAGAGTTCTATGATATTTTCATGGGATACACGGAGTTTCCCGTTTAATATCTTTTCTGCGATCTCCGGGCTTTTCCGTTTCAGGTCATCGACCGCACGGGCATAAATATCATATTTTGTCACGGTGGAAAAACCAAAATTAAATTCATTGCCTATGATGGTGGCAATATCCGTCTTACGGACATATTTCTGTGACACCTGTCCGTCTGCATTCAGTTCCGTGTCAGGATGTTTTTTCATGAATTCATCACTGGCGGTATTCATGTCCGCACGGAACAGTCTGCCTATCAGGTATTTTTTGTATTCCCCGGTAAGGTCTGTACGTTTGAGCTGTTCATGGCAGATAAAAGAGACTGCCTTATCACGGCTTTCAAATATGATGCGCCGGATGTTGAAATGGATATCCCATTTCGTACAGATCTTATACCGCAGACGGCCGTCAAGTATGATACCGTTCCATACACATACAGGCTCCTGGCATCCGTGGTCAAAGATGTTTTCTTCGAGTTCTTCCAAGTACTTTTCTTCCCTTGGCTGTATCAGCTCATCAAATTCCGGATCCGTCTGAAGTTCCGGGACTGGTCTGTTGTTCATACTGATTCCTCCGTTCGGGTCATATCATCTACAAGCACGCATTCATTCATGGAAAAGCTGGCAAGGCATTCTTTTGGATTCAACGCACCATAAATACGATAGCTGCGGTTGTTTTCCAGATGCATGCCCGTGTGCCGTAAGGCCTGTAAAAGCTCTGTACTGTATAATTCGTAGCAGTAACGGCTGTCAGCTTTACTATAACGTACACGATGGGCAAGGTAATCCTTGCGCACACTTTTTCTTATGGCAATCATACTGTTCTGAGGATTTACAAGTAGCTGGATATACTCCGGGTCACCGAGCATATGGAGTGTAAGTTTGTGTATCCGTATTCTATTTTTCTTCAAGTCAATGCATAGGATCGGCTTCAAAGAGGTTTGTCTGTTCATAGTGCTGTTCCTCCTTTTCTGGATGTTCTGTTTTTGCATCTTCCGCGGCAGCGGAATTGTTTTCGGAGACACCGAATACTGCGTAACCATCGAACATGTTGATCTGTAAACTGCTCTGGTGTTCCTCGACAGGTACACCGAACTGATTCTGCCATTCTTCAGGATAACTCGGTGTACGGGAAGCCTTTATTTTACCGTCTTCTTTTTCTTCACGAACAAAAATCTCCGGTGTGGTGAGGTCAAAGACAAACAGCAGCTCATTGTCTGACCGTATCAGCTTTCCAAGTAATTTATAGCGGTAGGATGAATTCCATCCCATAAGCGACACAACCTTGGCAAAAAAGATACGGCATGTAATTTGTCTAGGCGAGCGTTTTGCCGTTGCGGAACACCAGCGGAAGGAATCCTTCTCATCTTCCAGGCAGGGGCGTACCGCCAGTTTCTTTTCATCAGGATTTACAAGTATCTGCACGAAATCCGTATCTGGCAGCTTTTTTATGCATGCGGTATTTACGGACACCTTGCTGGAATTAAAGGTAAAGGACGGCTCATAGGTGTGGGCGAAGAACTCGCCACGGACCACCTGATATCCGTCATAGCTGAAAGCATCATCCTCAGTCACGGGAATGGTGTTCTTTTCATTGTTTGTCTGTATGTTCATTTGTGTTCTCCTTCATATCTGACATGATCTGTTTAATGTTCTTTTCAATGTCAATTTTACTGGTGACCTGTATATCGGTGTCTTTGTATGTTACCGGGACGTGGGAGGTGTCCGGAGCTTTGCGTCCGCTGAATCCGGCAAGTTCCTCTGCCTGTGCGTGGCTGTAATAATTGCTCCCAAACGTGTCTGCCCAATCAGGTGGATAGGCCCGAATATTTCTCTGTTGGTTGTCCGTAAAAGGTTTTATAGCAGAATTCGTATCTGGTGCACCGATCATGTCATTGGGAATAAATATCTCCGGTTCAGAGAGGTTGAAGAGCAGTACGGCATTAATTCCACTGCCCCGTTTTACTCCCGTGATGCGGTAACGGCAGTCATCATTCCAACCGAGGAGGGAATAGAGTGTGGGAAGAAATGCAGTCCCGCTGATTTCACGGGGAGAGTTTTTGCCGTCTCTCTTTTTAGACCACTGCATGGCATTCCGGCAGTCTTTTCCGGCATTTCTTACTGCGAAAACTTGTTTCTTTGGATGGATGAGCAGTTCCACGAGTGTGCTGTCAAGTTTACGGACAGCAGGAGAGGAAAAGCGGATATCACTCGGACTGAATGTTACGGTTACCCGGTCCGTGCTGTCAAAGAATTGTGAGCGTGCGATTTCATATCCACGTAGGTCAAACTCGCCAGATTTTACTTCCACATGACTGGAAGAGGGGACAGACTGCTCTGTGCTGTCGTAAACACTGGAAGAAGCATTCATGTAATCAGCTTCTTTAAACCCTGCCCATCTGGGATTAATGGATACAAAGCCTTTCAGGACTCCTCCAGGTATAACCTTTAGCTGTGGAAGAATCCCTTTATTTCCATATTTGGCATTGCTGATTAGTCTCTGGACTGCGATGAAGTCATCTCTTGATATGATGGCTTCGTGGTGGTTACGCTTCCTGTACTGTGGACGATTCTGCATATTCTTCTTTGATTTGTGATTGAGGTAATTCGGAGTATAAGTTTTATGTGCAAGGACATCACCGCAGTGTCTTTCATTCTGCAGTATTTGAAGGATGGAACCGGGAGACCATACGGTATTTCCCTTCTTGGTTTCACAGCCGAGTTCTGTCAGGGTATCGGCAATTTCCTGGCAGGTGCAGCCATTCAGATACATCATAAAAATAAGTTTAACGATTTTAGCTTCTTCTTCATTAATAATAAGGTTTCCGTCTTCATCATGATCGTACCCGAGGAGTATCGGTGTAAGGAAGATTCCTCTGCGAAAACGCATCTCAATAGATGCATTCATGATCTCACTTTTGGTATGACTTTCTTCCTGCGCAAGCGTAGCCATGAAAGATAAAACCATCTCACTTTTAGGATCAAAGGTGTTAAGTCTTTCTGTTTCAAAGAAAACACCGACAGGATGGGGAAGTGCAAGAAGTTCCCGGACATAACCGATACAGTCCACCACATTTCTGGCAAAACGTGATACACTTTTGGTCACGATTAGATCTATTTCACCTTTTTTGCAGTCTTCAATCATTAGCTTGAACTGGTCACGGTGTTGGAGGGAAGTACCGGATATTCCTTCATCCGCATAGATCTGCACCAGCTTCCAGTTCGGACTTTTATTGATGACATCGTGGTAATGGTTTTTCTGTAATTCATAAGAAGATGTCTGGCGTGGATCGTCTGTTGACACCCTCGCATATACGGCAACACGCTGTTCATTTTCTACTGCAAATATATCTTCCTGCGGAAGAGCCGGAATCACATCAAGTTCATCAGGGTTGATTCCTTTATAACGTTCCCTTATCTTACTTTTTTGATCGGCGATTGAGCCGACTTTCTGCTCATTTTCGTTCATGACTTACCACCCTTTATTTCTGTGTTGGATTTTATTATAAAATTTTCATACGGAAATAAAATAGACTATACGGACAGACATATCCCTATAGTCTATTTAAAAGGCAATTTATTTGTGTGAAAATAATGTACATTTATCTGCACGTGTCTTTGGAAGTGAGTTCCCAGTCGTTTTTGTGGATAGTTTCAAGACTTGCTTTTATAAGTTCATAGATGAATCTTTTTTCATTTTCTGAACAATCCTCCATGAGGATATCGATGTCTGTCTGGTATGCTGCTGGATTGTTCATCTGCACTCCGGCAAGTAGTTCATCTACGGTAATGCCGAGAACATTTACGATCCGTATAATAGATTCCAGACTGGCTTTCCTTTTCGCATTTTCAATGTGACTTATGTAGGAGACAGAAAGGTCAGTCATTTCCGCAAGTTGTGCCTGTGAAAAATGATTCTGCTCCCTTACTTCCTTGATACGGTATCCTATCTGTCTGTGATTGACAGATGTATGCGTTTGATTCATAGATAATACCTCCTGTTTCTTTTTCTTACGCAAATTAAATTATCTACCAGATGTGCAAAAAGATTGTGTAATTTAATAAAGTGGACTGGAGTAATATGAATTCCAGAGCAAGAAAAAGGGCGAAATATGTCGAACGAATTTTATTGCTGGATTTTCATGTGAATGGTATGCTTATAGCTGAAACATGATGATATGAGAATGATAGAAACAAGGAAAAATAAGGATTTATTACGATACGAAACTGAACTGCATAACCTTGCTGTTCATATTTTTTTACCAAACTACTCCACTGCACTAGAGCAAAATATGCAAGAGATATGGTTCTAATAATTCTTCTGTTTTACGGTTACAATATGTATATCGTACAAATAGAAGAGAGGTGTAGTTTACTTGCGTACAGAGGAGTACATACCAAAAAGGGTAAAAGAATTATGCAGCAAGCATAAAGTCTCCAAATACAGACTTGCACAGCTCACAGATATGTCACAGACAGCGTTGGCAAATATAATGAATAAAAAGAGCATACCTACAGTACCGACCTTGGAAAGAATCTGCGATGCATTTGGGATTTCAATCGCACAATTTTTTGCCGGAGATGGTATGCGGCCTGACCTAACAGATGAGCAAGAGGAACTATTGGAGATATGGGATGACTTAAGTGCGGATGAGCGGAGAATTTTAATGAACTTCGTAAGGACGCTGAAGAAGTAGGGGGAGCAGTTTGATTGTATCTGACAAGACTGGCTTCCCTTTTTCTATGCATTCTTATGACCACGGAAAGTGATGAGGATGTATATGAGAGTACAGGATGAAGAATTCAAAACGATGATCTATGATCTGATGAACGGGCATTATGATCTGGATAAGTTCGATTGTGAAGAAAGCAATGTGGTAGAGAATGAGTTTGCAGAAGGCAGATACTGTGAAAAACTCTACAGTGAAATGCTTGCAGCCTATGGAAGGATATGCCAGAGACTGCATGAGACGTCCGGTGAGGACAGGGACGTGGAAATCATAATAAACAATCTGCTGGACATGGGCAGATACCAAAGCATGAAGATGTTTAATTATGGGGCATTCTTTGCAAAGAAAGAAAATAATCAATAAATGGATTACAAAAATGGTGTGGCTATGGTTGGACAGTCACACCATTTTTGTTATAATATTAAATAAGAAAGAATAAGCTGACGATATATTCACTAAGGAGGGATAGGATGATAAAAGTACCGGATTTAACTGCTAATAATGCTCTAAAATTTTCAGGTGAGATACAAGATTATCAATTGTCTGAGGGCGAAGTGTTCGATTTCTCAGATGTACATAATTGTGATCCCTTTCCTATGTTGGTTGTCTCAAGGACAATCTGGCAGCTTAGGAAAAGGTCAGATGTAAAAAAATGTGTAGCACATGAGTGCAATAATGGATATGCAGAGCACATGCGCTTTTATAGAGCGGTTGGTATAAAGCGGGGAAAAGACTTCAGTGAGAATTATGGCAATCAAAAATATCTTCCGATTACCTGTTTGAAGATATCGGATTTAAGAAAAACTGGTGCTGCCAATTTAGAACGTATACAGGAAGTTATTGTAAACAAATCAAAATTAATGGCAAATGTTTTATCTCAAGGAAACGCTTCTTATAAAAAATGGTTGAGCTATGCATTAACAGAAATCATGAGGAATATTCCGGAACATAGCCAAGGAGATGCAATATGGTATTGTGCACAATATTGGCCGTCATTTGACTTGGTCGAACTTGCAATAATGGATGAAGGAATAGGAATCAGAAATAGTTTATTGAGCAATAATGCGTATGAGAATCTTATACATAGCGATGAAGAAGCACTTGAATATGCTGTAAGTCCTGGTATATCAAGGACATTTATGCCAGGAGGACAAAATTTTTCAAATGACGAATGGGCAAATTCTGGGTACGGATTATATATGATAAGCCACATATGTGCAGAACTTGGAGGCAGTTTTATAATAGCAAGCGGAGATGCTGCATTGGAGATTGATGAAAGTGGCAAAAAAACGTATCCGAAGTCTTGTCATTTGCAAGGAACAGCTATTTGCCTGAGGGTTCGTTTATCCAGAATGGGGAATTATGAAGATGTTGCAAGACGCATTCTTAATCTTGGAGAAAAAGAAGCAAAAGAAAATGGCAGAGCTATTAAGTCAGCATCAAAATCTACGAGAAGTATTTTGGGATATGAATAAGGAAAAAAGAATAGGGGATAAGGGTGATTTTTGGTATCCCCCTTATCCCTCTTTACTTGTGTGGGTGAGGAAAATTATGATTTAGATTCATAATAATTCTTTTGCCACCTATATTAGACAGGGGAAACCCCTAGACGGGTCTGCATATTTCTTTTTTTGGCAACGGACTTTACCGGGGGCTTAGGAAAACCGGATTTTCTATTTTACAGGCCGGTGTAGTGGGAAGTCTGCTTCTTGGGAGCTATGTGGTGATGACCGGAATGAGTGTTTCGGCATTGCGGGCGTTTACCATGTTTCTGATCCGGATGGGAGCAGAGCTGACAGGAAGGGAATACGATGGATTGACGGCACTTGGGATTGCGGAAATTGGTCTGCTTCTGGCAAATCCGTTGCGGCTTTTTACGGCAGGGTTCCAGCTTTCTTTTGCTGCGGTTCTCGGTATCTATCTGATTGGTTCGGGAAATAAAAAAGGCAGATTTTCAGACAGTGTCCGGATGTCGGTGAGGCTCTGGTTTTTTCTGCTGCCAGTTACATTGTGGCACTATTATGAAACCTGCCTGTATGCGCCAGCCTGGAATCTTCTGGTAATTCCGATGGCATCCGTGCTTCTGCTTTGCGGGAGTGCAGGGATGGCAGTCATGCTGATTCCGTGTGGGGCAGGAGATATAATGCAGAGCGCACTTTGGAAAATAACAGAGTGGATTTTGTTTTTTTATGAAAAAGGGAGCGGTCTGCTCCTGGAACTTCCGGGGGCAAGGTGGATTCCGGGAAGACCACGGCTCTGGCAGATTGCCTGTTATTATGGGGTTCTTCTATTTTATTTGTGGAGAAAAAGGAAGGAAAAGAAAGAGGGCAGACAAACCGGGAAACAGGTGGTAAGACAGCTTGTGACAGCTGGGATCCTGCTCATCCTGCTCGGGATCCCAAAGTGGAAACGAGGGCAGATGGAGCTGACTATGCTGGATGTGGGACAGGGCGACTGTTTTTTCTTTCGGGACGGAAACGGAAAAAATTACCTGATCGACGGCGGAAGCAGTTCGGTAGATGCAGCAGGAAGATACCGGTTGGAACCATTTTTAAAATTCCGGGGCGTAAAGAGGCTGGATTATGTGTGGGTGACGCATGGGGATGTGGATCACTTAAATGCAGTGGAAGAACTTCTGGAACGGAGAAAGTATGGAGTAGAAATCCAGTATCTGGTTTTTCCGGAACAGAAATATTGGGATGAAAGGCTTATTAAATTATGTAATCTGGCAGAAGAGGCAGGAACGAAGGTACGGGTGATGGAGATGGATACTGTTTTTCAGTCCGGAAAATTGAAGATGCGTTGTCTCTGGCCTGGAGAAGGTGAGACATCTGAAAATGGAAATGAAAATTCTCTGGTACTTCATCTGCAATATGGAAAAATTACCATGCTTTTTACCGGAGATCTGGAAAATACCGGAGAAGAGCTGTTGGCAGAGAGAATAAAGAATCTCCAGAAAAAAGGAGAACTTCCGGCGTGTTATGATCTGCTGAAAGTCGGACACCACGGATCAAGAAATGCGACCGGCGAAGAGCTTCTGGAAGTGATCCGACCACGGGTAGCATTCTGTTCATCCGGAAAAGAAAACCGTTATGGACATCCGCATGCGGAAACACTGGAAAGACTTGCAAAATGGGGCGTAAGCCTATATAATACGAAAGACAGAGGTGCTGTCAGTATGTATACAGATGGAAGGGAATATGGTATCCAAAGTCCATGAAAAGTTTGAATGAAGATTTAAAGACAGGACAGTTTAAGCAGATTTATCTTCTGTACGGAGAAGAAGCTTATCTGAAAAAATTATATAAAAACCGTTTCGTCAAAGCGATGGTTCCGGAAGGTGACACGATGAATTATCGTTATTTTGAGGGAAAGAACACAAACCCGAAGGAGATTATCGACCTTGCCGAGACCTTACCTTTTTTTGCAGAGCGCAGGCTGATCGTTCTGGAAAATACCGGTTTTCTGAAAAATGCGACACCGGAGCTGGCAGAATATCTGAAGGACATGCCGGAGACCACTTATATGATCTTTGTGGAGTCAGAGCTGGATAAGAGAGGAAAGCTCTACAAAGCGATCAAGGAGAAAGGCCATATTGTAGAACTGAAGCGGCAGGATGAAAAGACACTGATCCGCTGGATCCTTGGGATGGCGAAAAAGGAGAAGCTTCAGATGTCGGAGGCAGCAGTGCGCTATCTGCTTGCAAAGACTGGTAATGACATGGAGAATCTCGGGCAGGAGATGGAAAAATTATTCTGTTACTGCATGAACCACACGGAGATCACAGCAGCAGATATTGATGAAATCTGTACTACGCAGATCGGAAACCATATTTTTGATATGGTAGATGCGGTTGCAGCAAAAGAGCAGAAAAAAGCGCTGGATTACTATTATGATCTTCTGACACTGAAGGAACCGCCGATGCGGATCCTCTACCTGCTGACAAGACAGTTCCGTATCCTGATGGAGGTAAAAGAGATGGACCGTACTGGGGTTCCGCCAAAAGAGATTGCCGCCAAGGTGGGAATCATGCCATTCCTGGTGGGAAAGTACCGGGCACAGGCGAAAGCATTTACCAGGAAAGAGCTGCGTGGGATCGTAGAAGCCGGTGTACAGACGGAAGAAGATGTAAAAACCGGAAAGATGGGAGATATCCTTTCGGTGGAACTCTTTCTGGTGCAGTACAGTAGCAAACGGGAAAAGTAATCAGATATAGATAAGAAGAAAAAGGAGAGACTGAAAATATGCATATGGATCAGAAAAAGATTCGGAATTTTTGTATTATTGCACATATTGACCATGGAAAATCCACACTGGCGGACCGTATTATCGAACAGACAGGTCTTCTGACCAGCAGAGAGATGCAGGCACAGGTGCTGGATAACATGGATCTGGAAAGAGAACGTGGTATCACAATCAAATCACAGGCAGTCCGCACAGTTTATAAGGCAAAGGATGGGGAGGAATATATCTTTAACCTGATCGATACTCCGGGACACGTAGACTTTAACTATGAAGTATCACGGAGTCTTGCAGCTTGTGATGGAGCGATCCTGGTCGTTGATGCGGCACAGGGCGTAGAAGCGCAGACACTGGCAAATGTATATCTGGCACTGGACCATGATCTGGATGTCATGCCGGTTATCAACAAGATCGATCTTCCAAGCGCAGAGCCGCAGCGTGTGATCGAAGAGATTGAAGATGTGATCGGAATTGAAGCGCAGGATGCACCACTGATCTCGGCAAAGACAGGGCTTAATGTAGATCAGGTTCTGGAACAGATCGTGACAAAGATCCCTTCTCCGACAGGAGATTCGGATGCACCGCTTCAGGCACTGATTTTCGATTCCCTCTATGATCCGTATAAAGGCGTTATCGTATTCTGCCGTATCAAAGAAGGATGTATCACGAAAGGAATGCCGATTCATATGATGGCGACAGGTGCAACTGCTGATGTTGTGGAGGTTGGATATTTTGGTGCCGGACAGTTTATCCCTTGTGATGAGCTTTCAGCAGGAATGGTTGGATATTTTACAGCCAGCCTGAAAAATGTAAAGGACACCCGTGTGGGTGATACCGTAACAGGTGCGGAAAATCCATGTTCTGAGCCTCTTCCGGGATATAAAAAGGTCAACCCGATGGTGTACTGCGGAATGTATCCGGCAGACAGCTCCAAATACCCGGATCTGAGAGATGCACTGGAAAAACTGCAACTCAACGATGCGGCACTTCAGTTTGAACCGGAGACCTCTCTTGCGCTGGGATTTGGTTTCCGCTGTGGTTTCCTCGGACTTTTGCATCTGGAGATCATTCAGGAGAGACTGGAAAGAGAATACAATCTGGATCTGGTGACAACTGCGCCGGGCGTTATCTACAAGGTGCACAAGACCAACGGAGAAGTGATCGACCTGACCAATCCGTCTAATCTTCCGGATCCGTCAGAAATTGATTTTATGGAAGAGCCGATGGTAAAAGCAGAGATTATGGTGACATCCGAATTTATCGGTGCGATCATGGATCTGTGTCAGGAAAGACGTGGCGAATATCAGGGAATGGAATACATCGAAGAGACCAGAGCGGTATTGAAATACCACCTGCCTCTGAATGAGATCATCTATGATTTCTTTGATGCGCTCAAATCCAGATCCCGCGGTTATGCGTCTTTTGATTATGAAATGCTCGGCTATGTCAAATCTGATCTGGTCAAGCTGGACATCCTGATCAACAAAGAAGAAGTGGATGCTCTTTCCTTTATTGTATTTGCGGGAAGTGCTTATGAGAGAGGAAGAAAGATGTGTGAGAAGCTCAAAGAAGAGATTCCGAGACAGCTTTTTGAAATTCCGATCCAGGCAGCTGTCGGAAGCAAGATCATTGCCCGTGAGACAGTAAGAGCCATGCGTAAGGACGTACTTGCCAAGTGCTACGGCGGTGATATCAGCCGTAAGAAGAAGCTTCTGGAAAAGCAGAAGGAAGGAAAGAAGCGTATGCGCCAGGTTGGAAATGTAGAAATTCCACAGAAGGCATTTATGAGTGTATTAAAACTGGACGACAAATAGACAGACAAAAGATAATCGAGCAGGCTGACTCCTACTCGATTCGTATACTTTGTACACTATCTCGCTTAACAGCCAGGTGATGTACATTCGCCAAGTACAGATTCTTGTGCAAGCACAAATCTGTACTTGGCTCAT
>OGYU01000680.1_pt1 | contig 27048 bp, 30 predicted proteins | sample 1576581 | NCBI WGS metagenome assembly OGYU01 (sample SAMEA3541547, study PRJEB24748) | human gut metagenome | biome: human gut; feature: human-associated habitat; material: faeces | place: China | collected 2012 | reverse complement strand
AAACTCTCGATGAAAAATGAGCAACGAATACTTTCCAAACACCAAGTCTGCGATAAGTAGAACCGGAGTTAAATAGTACAGAATCTTTCGGCAGTTAAACTTATCCATCAGTAAAACAATCACCAGCACATAAAGGATTGCTCCTAAATACCAAAGATGCCATGCCAACGGTGAATCGTTAAAAAGCAAAAATTTCAGCAAATTCTTTATAGAGAAAAGTGCTTGCACATAAGACATTATGCTGTTTCTTCTAAGAACTTCGAGTACAATATGCCAGATAAAGTAAAACACATTTGCCTCTATTCCTAAGTAAAATATCTTCTTAATTTGTCGTTTTTCTTTGTGCTGTGCAACGACATCTGAATAGAAATATCCAGTAATCATAAAAAATATAGGAACAGCTATTCTGGCCAACGCCGTAAAATAGGCGCCTTCTTTTCCAGGAAAAGGCTCATGGATATAAACAATTAGAAAAGTGCATATTGCTTTCAAAATGTCAATATTATCTGCTCTCAAGATTTTATTTCCCCCTCGACTTTGTGTCAACTGCTGTTACTTCTTATTCTAAATTTCGTAGTCTATATGATTAAATTTTATGACAGTGAATATTTTAACACCTACTAGAGTAATTCATACACAAATTGCTAATACCAAAAATCAACTCACTTCAATCATAATTCTCTTATATTGTATTTTTTATCATTTTACTTGCTGATTTCGGTCAGCATTTTCATAGTTCTTTCCAACCCCTGCTTAATATCATACCTAGCTTTCCAACCAAGCTTTTTTAGTTTAGCCCCATCCAATCTAGCCTTTGTTGCCTTGCTGTATCCAGCTTTTTCGGTTTCGTCAGGCAATTCAAATATAACCTCTTTGCCAGCAAAATCGGCAATAATCTTTGCAAGGTCTTTCAGCCTTATATCAGATGCTTCATCCGCAATGTTGTAGGCCTCACCACTTTCACCCTTTAGAAGAACTGTTAAAAATCCTGCTACCGCATCTGCCACATAAGTATAAGAATAGTACTGTGTTCCGGCACTCTTCAAAACAATGTTCTCGCCGTACACTGCCTTTTTAATAAACTGTGAAATAGCTTTTGTATCAGTTTTTAACATAGTCGGACCATAAGAGCGGGTAAACCTAGGAATCACAACATCCAAATTTTCCTGTTTTTTATATGCTTGGCATAGAGCTTCACCACAACGTTTACTTTCTGGATATCCAGCTCTCAATGTATTCGAGTCAATGTAACCACAATACTTCTCATCGAAAAATTCTACATCTCCTCTGTTTTCACCATAAATTTCATTTGAAGATGCGAATGCAAAACGTTCTGCATGATGTTTTACCGCAAATTTTAGAAGATTATTGGTTCCGATAATATTTGCAGTCACAGTTCCTATCGGGTCTGTTGCATATGCCACCGGATGCGTATTACTTGCGAGATGCACCACAAAATCCACCTGATTAGCATTATCCAATTCCAACGGCTCATTAATATCATGTGACACAAATTCAAAAAGAGGTGATATCCAATACCTCTCAAATCTATTCTTTGCCTTTTCAAGATTCCGTCCCAATGCATATACCTTACAATTCAATCCATGCAGATTTTTTTCCATTAAAATATCAATTAAAAAACTGCCAATCAAGCCGCTAGCTCCGGTAATTAAAATACTTTTATTGCTCAGCTTTTTCCACGGCAATTCCAAACTATCTACATATTTAATGTCTTCTCTATAAATTAAGTTATCTATCATCGTTCACTCCTTATTTCAACCAGCTATCTTTATCTGCCTTTAAGTAAGCCTTGAACATTTCGAGATCATCTTTAGTCGTCAATTTAATGTTCTTATCAGAGCCGGCTGCAAAGTAAAGGCGTTCTCCCAGTTCAACCATCATTGTATTGGTATAAGACGACCCATAAATACCAATTTCTTTTTCAAATGCTTCATGGTACTTACGATCTAATAAATCAAATTTATAAGCCTGCGGCGTAGAAACTCGACGCAGAGTTTCACGAGGAATATACTGCATGGTCGTAGCTTCATTCTCCTTATCCACAACAAAAATCTGCTCATTGTACGGCATGGATGTTACAGCATTTCCATATTGTTTGCATTTGCTTATAACATCTGTAAGTACAGATGGCTCAACTAGAGGACGAATGCCATCGTGGATAATTACCGTATCATCCACGTTTACCTTCCCCTCCAAGTTATAAACACCGTTTCTAATAGACTCTTGACCCGTGCTTCCGCCTGAAATAACCCATTTCAATTTATCAATATCAAACTGTTTTGCATAAGCCCACAGAATATCATGCCAGCCGTCAATACAAACTACTTCAATTGCATCGATTTGAGGATGCTTCTGAAAACTTTCTAACGTGTAAATAAGAACCGGCTTATCATATACATTAATAAACTGTTTTGGAATATCTTGACCCATACGATGACCTGAACCACCAGCGATAATAATTGCAATGTTTGCCATACTGCTTAATCTCCTTTTTACTTCACATTAAAATACTTTTTAAAGAAACCACCATAACCATAAAGTTCAAAATAAAATAACCTATAGTAAACAACTCCATAATGTTAAAAACCACCGCGATCGGCATTAAGACCTGAACAAATCCTGCTATAGATGTTAAATTCAGGGCAACCAGTTTAACAAAACCATATTCTGATTTGTCTTTTACCGATTTCATTGAACCTTGATCACCCAGTGTCGTAATCGCTTTATGCATGACAAAGTGCAGAAATATCACAAATATTCCAGATAATACACCGAGAATAATAAAGAAGTCCATGGTAAACTTAACAACACTTTTGAATAATCCAGAATTGTGTGCTGCCATACCAGTACATAGTGTATATAGATACAGGAAATTATTAGAAAAGCAGACGGAACCTTGTCAACTTCTTTCCTCTGCCACTTCAAATTCATAGTTATTCCTAATTCCTGCTTTCAGTATTCGTCCGACAAGACGGATGATATTCGTGTCTCTGAACCTTCATTCTATGAAACTCACAATCCATTCATGGTCAAGCTGTTGAAATAATCCTTTTATATCCGCAAGCTAAACATAATTCGTCTGTTTCCTCTCTTCATTATGTTTAGCTTGCTGATTGCTTTATGGCAGCCCATGTTGAATCTGAATCGCATCATCTCATCACATAATACATTGGCTCGAATACTGCTTCCAGTATTCTACGTAGTGCTTCCTATAGCAACTTGTCTTCATAACAGTAGATACCAAGTCTCCGCATCTTCCCATTGTCCTTTGGTATTTCTACCAGTCTTGCTGATTTAGGCTTATAGGATTTCTTCTTCAAACTTTCTATAACGTTTCCCGTTTTTTCAAGATTTCCTGTAAGAAATTTCCTATTTTTTGAGTGTTACTTTTTCAGGAAGTTAAGGTGTAAATGCCATTTCTGATTGACTCCTGTCCGGTTTCTCTACCAGAAATGTCCCACTTCAATTTTGTAATATTAAATTGCTTTGCATATGCCCAAAGGACATCGTGCAAGCCATCGATGCACACCACCTCTATTGCATCAATCTGTGGTTATTTCTAAAACCTTTGTTTCAAACTTATTACTCCTTTATAACTCAACGCCACCTATTTTTAATGCGCGTTTACAATTCTTAAAATCCCTATAATAGTTAACTTCTGAATTAACCTTTTCTCTCTTTTCTTGCCATTCATCTTTACCGTTGCTAACCTGTGTAATGAAAGAGAATAGGTCTTCTATTGTTTGAATTTTGGGTCCAGTTCGATAATAGTCTGGATCCTCCACTGCAAAACCTCGTCCATCTTTGTACTCTTCGTAATCATCAACAGTAAATGCTATTGGACGATTCATTAGCATAAAATCGTAAAATACAGAAGAATAATCTGTAATCAATGCATCTGAACTAGCCAATAATCTATATAAATCCAATCCCATCGCATTAAAATTGTCCGAGCTTTGAATGATAATGTTATCAAAATCTTCTTCCTTGTATCTGTCCAGGTCCTGCATTGGATGAAGTTTTATCCACAATAGGCATTTCTTTTGTTTCAACATTTCATTCAATTTATAAAGATCTTCGTTTTTCACTACCGGCAAAATATCATCCGCTGAATCCACATCATTGTATCCAAGTATTTTGGATTTTCTAAATGTTGGCATCCACATAATCAGTGTCAAACCATTTAAATTTAAATCATCTTTGCTATATGGTTTAGTCATTACATCTGTTCTTGGATGTCCACAAATTGAGATGCGCTCAATTCCACAATCAAATTCTTTACTCCAAAATTCATTAAATATCTTAGAAGTAGAAAATGCATTTGTATAATATGATTTTTTCTTTTTGTTAGCATTCTCAACTAGTTGTCGTTTGTCTACACCTTTAAATGGTGACCCATGCCACATCTGAACTACTTTTTGATTTTTAGCCGGATATATTGGCAACTTTCCAAATGCATAAAACACATGTCCTGCACGTAAGTAATACTTTATCGCTCGCATATTACTTACTATTTTCACATTAGTTGGAATAACTCCCCCATATGATTCATTCTGACTTCTTATTATTTGATACTTTTCGTTATATTTCTCAGATATCATATAGTCATATATATATGCAACATTGTCTCTGAATCCCATATTACTATATAACAACACCAAATCCTGATTTTTGGGCACAATCTGATTTATGACAGATAATCCACGGAATACAGTATTAGTCAAAAACATTTTAATTTTTACATTTTTAATCATTCTTCTTAGTTCTCCTCAATTTTTCAATTCCGTCGATTTTTTCTTTATGTTTTAATTTAAAATAAGCATTTCTGACCTTCCGAATACAGAAAAGAATTTTTTGAGGGGTAGAGTGTACCCTTTCCAATACATCAAATATTTCAACTGTGTTACAAACTGAGTATGTATGTGTATTCTCAGCATCCGTTTTTATCCCCATCTGATTACGAAGATCTTGCACAGACACCCTTTTAAATATTCTTTCTTTTAGAGGGGTTATAGATTCAATCTCGGAAAATTCAATATATTCTCCATAGGACTTCTTATTATACTGTAATGGCCTTATAAGTTTGCCTTCATCATTTCTGAAAAAATTTCCCGCTGGTCTGAAAATATTCTCTTGATGGCTTTCTTTAAATACCTCTTCCATAAAAAGGGTCTTGGGCTCAATTCTGTATATATGAGTTGCATAATGATGGTTTTCCTCGGTATAACAGAATATATATGTTTTATCTTCAATTCGCAGGACGGTCGAATCAACGTATTTTACGTTTCTTGATAAATACCCAACACGTTCCCATTTCAATAGATGATCATTTTTCGATTTCCATATTTCTAGTGTCCGATCTTGTGATGTTTCAGGAAGCATATACACGCAGCCTTCTTCTTCCCACACACATGGATATGATAGATGATATGGCAAATTGATTATTATCTCTGGTTTTGAGAATTCTCCGCTATCCGTGAGATATGATACCGCAAGTTTTCCCTTTTGAATTCGTTTATCGAATGCCTCTGTAAACAAATATACTTTTCCATTTTTCTCAAATAACATTGGATCTGCGTACCAATAATGTTTATCTCCCACAGACACCAAATCTTTCCACACACCACCATTGACCCTGTATTTCACATGCCAATTTCCAACTATATTATTCATTCTCTCCTCTAATTCCTTTCCACATATTCATTGCCTTTTTTAATGCAAAAAGAATAAAGTTTCTATTGTCTATAAAAAAATGAACTGATGCAATAATTAGAATCAATACTTGTATTATCCTGTTTTCAGAATAATAAGCAAAAATCGTAATCACACCTATAGTACATTCTTTAAGTACAATCTTCCTCTTTAATGGCACCTTTTTATATTTTTTTATATCTATATACCTGTATATTGCCATTGAAAAATAAGCGACAAAAGTAGATACCGAAGCCGCATAAAGACCAATAAATTTTATCAATACAACATTTGTTGATATATTAATTATCGCGGCAAAAAAAGATGTTTTTGCAATTTCATGAGTCTTCTTCAATGCAACGTAAATCACACTATATAATCCAACTATAATCTGAAATACAACCGCAAGCATCAGTATTGGCACATGATTGTATGCATCAGCGTACTGATTATTGATAACAACAAAGAATGCAAACGGTAGTATCGCCACAATTTCGATACAGGTACAAGTAAACAACTTGAACATATCGTTAATTGTTTCGGTCAAGAACTTTTCAGAATCCTCTTCATCCAAATGGAGTGAAACCGATTCTGTCCAGCTTAAATTAAATATGTTATAAAATGAAACAAATAAACCCGAAAACTTATTTGCAATCGAATAGACACCATTTGCAGCAACACCGATAACCTTTGAAACTATGACTCTATCAGAAGCACCAACCACCCACCATGATAATTGATTTGGAATTAAAGGAAATGAGTATTTTGCAATCTGCTTTATTACTGATTTATCAAAAAGATGAACGGCATAATATCTGACGACTTTAAGAGAAATTATCATATAGAGTATTGTAACTACTTTTGAGAGTACAGTAGCTAAAAACATTCCTTCCGCGCCAAATCTTAAGACAGCAATAAATAGAACATTCAAACAAATATTACTAGTGGCAGAGATAAAACTTGACACAGTATAGTTTGTTGTTTTGCCAATACCTCGAGCAAACTGTAATAGAGCACTCAAAAATACATTTAACACTACATCTATCGCTAAATAGTACTTATATTCCGCAGTGATGAAGTTTTGTGCAACGATGAAAAAGAGAAGATAAATAATACTCTGTATAAAACACATCGATAACACAGAAGATACTATTTTTTTTTGACCTTCTTTATTGTCTCGAACATCTAGTAAAAAGCGAAAAAGTCCACTATCAAATTGCCAATTAAAAAGTGGCAATAATAACGTACAGTATGTGTTAAAAAGATCAACAAGGCCATATTCACCTGGTGTTAAAACCGCAGTGTATAATGGTAACATAAAAAAACTTACGAATTGTGTAAGTATTTTTCCAACCATTAATATTACAGTATTTTTTGCCAACTCTTTTTTCTTATCCATGACTCTTCAAAACTTTCCTTCTTAGTATTTTAAATGCTTTGTTTATAAATCCAGTCTTTCCATAGAAAAAAACGACATAATTGTAGCCAAACCTAAAATAATCTTTCCAAAACCAAGCAATGTTCTCTTTTGTTGTCGTGGAATGCACAAGATTTGGCTGTAAATACTCTTTAATCATTATTTTTTTTAATTGACTTTGATTTAATTTTTCGATTTCCTTCATCCCTTTTTGACTACTAACTATAATCAATGATTCTCCACACATATTAGAGGACACATAATTATTGTCAGACCTCCAAGCGTCTCCGATCGTAATGTCTGTTTTTCTATGCAAAGATGCATAATCGCATTCATAACACGAAGGACGTAAACATATGTTCGAGCAGAAAATGTTTTTGAAGATTTCGCTTTGATGTTCTTTATCCCCAATATTGTAAGTTTCAATATGAGAATTCCACCCAAATTTCTTATTTCTAAAATTAACAGCCGTTATTTTACCTTGATACTTATTTTCTATCCATGAGATATTAGATCTCCATAATTCCGGAGATGGTACACCGTGGCAAATAATATCAACAAGCAAAAGGTTCTCTTTGTTGATATGTCTCTTTTCTAAATACAAACTAATACCCTCGCATTGGCAAGGTGTTCCTGTAAACATAACCTGTTTATCATCTTTAAGATCAACTTCAACTAACGAATATATTTCCTGAATATCGCTCTGAATATACTTCGAGCCTCTCATATTGTTACGGCCATTAACATTGTCTGTTCTCACATGTACCGCCCTATGATTTTCCAAATCATATATGCAGCCATATATCACGCCTTGATTATTCAAGATCTGATTAGACAATGCTGTAAAAGCTCCACCTGACTGTGATTTTTTTATTTCCGCGTTATCATCCAGCACAAACTTGAATGTGTTCGATTCTTTTACTTCTGAAAGCTCCTTATTCGTTTGACATACTGATTTGCACAGTCCACAATCTCTACATTTGTTCTTATCAATTACCGGGTATAAGAAACCTTTTTTATCCTCAACCATTACAATTGCAGAAAACGGACACACATTCTTACACGCTGAACATCCACTACATTTACTAATATTCGTATAAACTTGATCCACAACTCTCACCTACATTTCATACGATTTTATAACTATATAAAATCATCTCTTTACCATTTAATTTGTATTTGTAATCTTCATCACCACTTGTAAAATCAAGCCACTCTAAATTAATTTCTATTGCTTCTTTGGTGATAAAATCATAGCAAGCTCTAAAAACTGGAGAATACCTTCTGTAATCCGAGTCGACACAGTTTTGCAATACTCGAATACAATTGTTTTCTCGCAGTCCATATAAATATCCAACTATTATGTCATTTAAATAAACTATCAAATACCATGAGTCCTTATATGAACGCATTGAAACAGGAATCACACTTACGTAATGTTCCACAAAGTTTTGCTTAACTTTTCTAAGGAAATTGTGTATTGAACTACTCTTTAAGTTTTTTTCAATATTTCTTTTGAGATGCAAGTTCACCAATTTTTCGGCGAGCACATTATCAATCGTTCCCTCATAAATTTCATATCTATAGGACAAACCATCTGTATTCATTCTGTTTAATGCTGTTCTAAGATTTTGACGGGTACTCTTAGTAAGATGCGCATTGTATTCATCTACATCGCGCGGAATTCTTACAGCAACTGCTTTATATTCAGCTGTCACAATTGCTTCTGCTTCTAGTAATTTCTGAAATTTTGTATTTTCTATTATTCCTTGTAACTCAATAGTCGGATTTGTAAACTTTTTCTTTATTGCATCTACTATAACGGCTAGTATATCTTTTGTTACGGATTTGGAAATTATGTCCCCATAATCAACATAATTATTTTTTCCTAAAATAATTATGTTTGTCTTAATAATTCTCTTGAATGTGGTAATAGGTAGAATTGCAACCACATCTTCATTATCATCTTTAACAATGCAAATATAGTTTCTCCAGCCTCCCCATTTTATTTTCAGATAATTCGCATTCCATTCATACGATTGAAAAATTGTCTGGTTTTTGCTAAGCTTTATCCACTCGTCTTTTATTGATTCAACACTTTTGAATGGTATAATACTAACATTCATTTTAATCCTCCTCTAAAGGCTAAGCTTTTTTTGTCTGATTTTTTCTTTTCTACTATAGAGCGCACTTAACAAGAATTTTGCTTTTATTTTCAATAAAATATACGGAAGAATCATCCGCCGTTCAAAATATTTCCAGTATATCTTTTTCCCAATGTACGGATCTTTTGCAAAGGATTCTATAATCCCATCAATTTCATATTTTGCTTCATATGGTGCATCATACCTAAACAAATTAGAAATGCACAAAGAATACATCGTGATTCTTTTATTCCAATATTGTTCTGTAACCTTATCAAAAACAGTTGCTTTTTTTAATGACTCAACAATCCCTTCTTCTAAATCCAAGCTTTCTTGGAGGAATTTAGCTCTATATTTTTCAGTGGTTGTAACCCCATGTTTTACATAATGATAAACAACGTTGTTATCAACTAATATATTCTTAAGTTTCGAATACGCCTCTATGCAGAAAATCAAATCCTCTTGAATATTGATATTTTCACAAAAGTTAATATGTTCTATAACATCATATAAAAAAATACTTCTACACACCGAACCACTTATCGTATCTTTTCCAACCACTTCAGCTATCATTTTAGGAATTAATTCAGATTGAATCCTGATGTTATCTAAAACTGTTCCATCATTCCAAGGCAGCAAGGTAATTTCTTTCTTATCTGCCAATTCGCGGCAAAAAGGAAAAATTACACCTTGTGCATTTTCACGCACCATACGTTCCATCAATATCCTGTATGAGTCTTCATCCATATAGTCATCAGAGTCAATAAATGTAACATACTCGCCAGATTTAACTATTGATAAACCCATATTTCTCGCCTTCGATACGCCAGAATTAGCCTGTCTTAATAATTGAACTTTCTCATTTCTCTTTGCAATTTTTTCAACAATATCCACACTTCTATCCGTAGAACCGTCATCTATTACAATGACGTTGATGTTCTCATATGTTTGATTAACGATGCTCAACAAACATTTCTCAATATACTTTTCAGCATTATATAGTGGTATAATCACATTTAATTTTGGTCTAACTATCATTTACTATTACTCCACAAAACATTTATCTAGAAATTCCTGAGCAACTTTTCTATTTTCAAGAAGAACTGCTTTAACTGATGTATAGTCTATTTCTTGTCCTATGTTTTCATTTAAAGAATTCATATCTCTATCATTCAGCTCAAACATACTCAATAGATTAGAAATCCTAATATTTTTTTCGCCGTGCCAAATTGTATCAACTGCAAATTTTTTTTCAAAAATAATTGAAAAAGCAGTTCCATGGAAGGAATTTGTTACAATATACTCGGCATCCTGTATATAATTTAGAAACTCAATGGGAGAAACACCTCTTTTATATATGAGACCTTTTTCTTTAAAAAACAAATTTTGATTCAGATAGTATATCTTCAATCCCGTACGATTTGATAGTCTACGTGCATAGTCAAACACTCTTTTAGACTTTTCAACACAGTATACCAAGATATATTTTTCTTTATGAGCTTGAGAATTTATTACAGTTTTTTTCCATTCACTCTCTTCAAGGAGCAATACAGGATCTATAACAACTTGGCTTTCTATCTTCTCTTTATTCAATACCTGCCACGCTGCCTGTTCTCGAACGGATACCGCCGCGAATCTTGAAACATCTTCTTTAATACGTTTTAATGCATCTTCTGGAATGTCGTCTTCTCCAAAGCTCGCTGCATACGCATATTTATTTCCGTTGTAGTCTTCCAAAAAATAAGTGTAATCATTATTGGTCAAATTAACATTCCATACTTGATCGCTGCCAACAACGATATCTGTATAATTAGCCAAATTAGAAGTATCTCCCAACTGAAGATACTCACTTAAAAACACATCAAAAACTTTTCTCTTCTTTAGATTTCCCAGACCTTGAGATACCGTCTTAGCAATTGTTTTAACATTAAAAGGAGTTAAATGTACTGGTTTATCATTCCATGCTAATTGTTTATTAACATACGGAATAACTATACAATTTCCGTATCTCTCATTTATAACTTTTTGTAAAGCATAACACTGTAATACTGCTCCATAGTTCATAACGTTATGAAAGGTTAGTATTCCTATTTTTCTCATCTTATTTTATCTCCTTAAGAGTTTCCGCTTTGTTAAATGCCATCGCACAACTAATGGCGTAAACAAAAAAGAATTCGCAGTCATATAGACAATTTCCTGTAAAACAGTACAAAACAAAAAATACTTGCATACCAATAGAGAGTGTAAGTTCATTAATTACGCTATTACTATATTTCCGCTTATTCTTACATACCCTTTTAAGCGCAGACCATGTTGTCTTAAATGTAGCACTTACAGCACAAAGAAAGACCACAAATCCAACGATTCCCATCTCGCATAATATCTGTAAATAAACATTATGCGCATCTACTGTTGTACCGGTGCTCGAATAATCGCCAATTCGCATATGATAATAGTGTTTGAATCCTCCCCAACCTATTCCGAAAACAGGATTTTGCCTGAATTTTTCTAGTGCAAATTCCCAAAACCATATTCTACCGTTGGATAATTCTCCGCCATCTGCATTTACAAATCTATTCACCATATTTCCAACTGCTGGTACTATTGGTGCCATTATGATAACTAATACAGCGAGTCCAATCACCGCTCCGATAATGTAAAACCATCTGGACACTTTTTTATCTGAATTATAAAAATAATAAATTACAAAGCAAACAATAACACCAAAAAGTATATGAGCTCTTTTTGTTGTCAGTACTAGTGCGAGTAATACGAATAAAGCCTTACACACTGCCTTATTTTTTTCATTTTGACTGTTATAATTTTTAGTTATTAAATCGTTGGCAAAAAAAACGAATCCGATTCCTAGATAAATTCCATTAGTTGAGTAATGACCTGTTATGCCAGGCATACACCCATCATTAAATTTAGAAATCAAGTATACACCTGCACCTGGAATTAATTTTACAAAGACATTCAAATACAATCCTTTAAATACATAAAAAAAGATTGTAAAAAACGCATGAATTCCCGTAAAAAAACGCACTGTCTTTATAAAGTAGCTTTGCCATTCATTCCGACCCTTTAGCGCTATCATGATGATGATTCCACACATCGGTAGAATCCATCTTGACTGCGAATCAAATCTTATATCTTGGTTATTAAAACAAGATAACAGCGCTAATACAATCCAAAAAGACCTTCCAGCAGATACACTATCAATATTGATCAATTTATTCAGATTCACAAGAACCGCCATCATAGTCAGGATTATTACATACAAAACTCCGCCACTTCGACTTCCCCAAATAACGGTTTGAAATGTTGTCATGTACGCATACAGCAACACTCCCATGACTGTCCATGCTGCAAGCGACCTAGGTACATTTATTTTCATTAATACTATCTTCTTTCTTTTACTGCTTCATTGTAGTAATTGCGTAAAACATCTGCTTGGCTTGATATTTCAAGACCTTTTTGAACTATTTCTTTTTGCGCTTCTTTTGATTTTTCAATCCGATCTACGTCTTTTTTCTTTTTTTCAATCTCTAAAATATAATCACACCACATTGAGATTTCATTCAAGCTAATCCTTTTGCAATTACTCATTTGCACTTGTTCTGGTATCGTATCAGAACATATGCACTCAAGACCGTTCGCCTCTGCTTCTAGCAACGCCATGCCAAAACCTTCATGATATGATGGAAATAAAAAAACGTCCATCGCTGATAAGTACTTTTCAGTATCTGTTTGCATACCCACAAAAATAGAATTTTCATTTAATATACTTGCTTTCAATTGTGCTTCAATTCTTGGCTTCTCTGGTCCATCACCGACTGCAAGCCATTTTATATTTGGTTTATTAATTTTCTCAAAAATATCACAAACAAAAACATGATTTTTATTTTGTGTCAATTTGCCAACCGTACCAATTACAAAATCATCATCCTTTATTCCTAAGGCTTTTCTACACTGCCATCTTTTTTCATCGTCAAAGGAATAACGAGACACCTCAATAGCATTATTTAAAACACAATATTTCATTGGCGCATAAAGATAGTTAGCTGCATCAGATGATACCGCTATCCGATGAGTCGTCAGTCGATTCATAACAGGTTTCAGAATTGCATGTAACTTGCTATGCTCATTTGACGTGGAATGAACATGACAGATACGAACCTTGGCACCCCCAATAACTGCACCCAATAAATCAAACGTCATAGTAGCTGAATTCCCGTGTACATGTACGATATCATATTTATTCTTTCGTATCAGCTTGGAAAGCTGAGCAATATAGCGCAATGTCTTTGTTTTACGATCAGTCAAACGAAAATAATTGCTACCACATTTTTTTATTTCTTCCATCAATGGTTTATCCGGCTCATTTCCAGATGTAAAATCAAAGCTTATGTTCGTTCTATCCATCGCCCGGTAATAGTTCATCATTACTGATGTTAGACCACCCCAGCTGACAAAATCAGTAGTTATAACCACCAAAACTTTCATATCAAATTATTCCTCACAAAACTCAATTAAACATTCCCTCTACAATCTTCTCAAATCCTTCACAAAACTTAGCATTATTACTCTCCTGACCACCCGGCATCTTTGCAACTATCTCATCGTAAGATTCCAGCACATCAGCCAGCTTGTCTACATCTTCAACTACAATGATGCTTCCGTATCTTTCCGCAACCGCACTGCAGAACTTCACCTGATGGTCGTTTACGTGCTCCTCATAATCTGCTTTTCTTGGTACGACAATCGGCGTTTTCCCAACTTGCAGGGGCATAATAAAGCTGGACGGACCGCCATGAGTGATGATGACTCGTGCCTTATCTACATTCTCAATCATCTTCGGATAGGGTATCCACTGCTGCCACTCACAATACTTCGGCTCATATGTAGAGTAACCAGTCTGAATCAGAACCTCTTCTTGAATCACACCATCTCTTTTCAATTCGTCTATCATCTGCACTAAGCGATTAAACTGCTGCTCGTGCGTTCCTACTGTAACAAATATCATCTAACTTACACCCCCTTAGAAAATGCTGCCCAAGTTGATTGCCTTGGGATACACACTAAGCATTTCCTCCCATTCCACTATGAATTTGTCGGCAATTGGGTATACCAGTTTTCCTGTTACGGTTGAAGCATCGATACGATCAAAGACTTCTATATAAATGGTTTTTGCTCCAAATAGTTTTCCCAAATAGAAGAATGGCACTGCTACTGCAGCCCCACAGGAGATGATTAAATCCGGCTTTTCTCTTCTAAGAACCTTCCATGCTACAATCGTGTTCTTAATAAGATTCTTGATGTTTCTATTGGTCGGATAATAACACGGATACATTTTTTCACCTTCCAAAAGGCTTCTTGCATCTTCCTTATTAAATGTAACCCAAAAGTGATCTTTATCTTTCCAAAAAGGTTTTAACATATAAAGGTGGGTTAAATGTCCACCCGATGAACCCACTAAACATACTTTCATGTTCTCTATCTCCTTTATCCCAAATAGTATCTATCTACACATCCAAATTCAGGATGATATCAGCGTGTTTTATGATGCGCTGTGATAAGCACAAAATCATGATTATAATGACTTATTGATAACTTTTTACAGGCATTTAAATTCACCCTTTTTCAATATTTTTCTATAATCTCCAACCCCACACTCACATTTATCTCCTGCTCGAACATCTCTGCATTAAGTACTGCTATCCTCTTGTGTCTGTCTATCTTCTTTATATAAGCTTCCATTCCCACAAGTGGTCCGTCTTTGACTATCACCCGGTCGCCTTCGATTATTCCTGTTGATACAGGTATCTCATAAGCTTCGTTAACCATAGCCCTAAACATAGCTTCCTTACCTGGCTCTATAGATATGAAGTCTTTTCCTTCCCTGCCAAGTATCTTAGTAAGCTCAGGTACATTCTTTAGTTGTTCGTATATATCACTGGGATTGTCTGTGTCGATAAACATATATCCTGGAAACATGATTTTCTTTTCCCTATGCCAGGCTCCATAGTATCTTTTGGCTCTGTCGAATCTGATTATGAATATGTCTGTATATGATTCTTTGTTTAAAAGTTTTCTACACATATCTCTGGCTGTTTCTTCCCTGCCAGTTGCCACCTGTACTGCATACCACATATCTGCTGCTCATCCCTCTCTTTACCTTTATCTATACCCACATTTCCATTTACATATTTTTTGTAATAACTCACATGCATGGCTTATACTATGTATAATTTCCTTTATCATGGTTTTAGAGTTGGCTTCGCCATTCCACGGCAAATAAGCACTTAACACACATCTTTTAAGATATGCCTTATACCTCATCACCCCGGATTATTTCTGATACTATGTCCACCCATCCTGCTGCCGTGACAAAGCAACGTGCCATCAGATAAAGTTTCATGTTTGATTTATTTCTTTACGTTATCGCAAAGCTTAATCTCTATATGCTTATCTAGTGCCGAAGCATACTTTTCAAGCACCATAAGTGTTGGAATACGTGTTCCTGTTTCGAATCTTGCAAGATTGTAAGGAAGTATGCCTGTTATGTCTGCTACATCCTTCTGTGTAAGATTCTGACGCTCTCTTTCATCTACAAGCTCATTGATAATTTCTGTAGATAATCCTTTTAAGTTTTCCTGGATAGCCTCCTGGAACTCTTCGAGCCTTTTCTTTCTGTAATCGCGTTCGATTATGTAATCTTCTCTGTTGATTTGCATAATATTCCTCATTTCTGCGCCTTTTTTGCTATATTTGCTTGTGTCAGACCAGCGCAGACACATATACATAGTGTGGCTTCTCCACACTGCCTCAATTACAATTTTTGATTCTGGCTGACTGCTTACAGCCTATTGAGTGCTGTTTAGCTTATTGTCAATACTACGTAATAAATATTATGTTGTTTATTATGATTGCTTATATGGATTAACCGCCTGATATGGCGTAAGAGCAGATATATTTATATATATGTAGTTCATTATTAATACGAAAGAACTCATATAATATACAAAATATAGTCTGTAATAATGTGGATTTAATATCTTAATAATGTCGAAATATTGTATTTTTATGTGAAATATGTATTATTTACTTGCTATATCATTAATGATGTGCTATCATCTGTGAAGATTCTGTGATAATACAACATAATATTTATTATGTTATCCACCCCTTCTATTTATTTTGTTCATTTTTTGCTCATTATTTAGTATTCACCATCCTATATCTACCTGTCTTTGTTTATATCTAGTACCTATTATCATATTCATTTTATCCAGTTGTCTTTTATGTTCCCTTCCTGTTGACTTTATATATATTCTTGTTGTATCAATACTGCTGTGTCCTAAGACATCTGCAAGCTTTGCTATGTCATTTTTTATCTTATAGAAAGTTCTGGCAAAAAGATGTCGCATGTTGTGTGGAAATACTTTATCAGCACTGACACCTGCCAACCTGCATATGTTTTTCATCATCCGCCATACATTGCTTCTGTTTACTGGATTGCCACTGGATGTTATGAATATGCTTCCATGTGTAATATGTTTTTTTCTGACATACTCTTTTAGAAGCTTAAGCAGCTCGCCAGGATACAATATTCTTCTTGCTTTTCCTTTGTTATGAATATCTGCCATGCCATATTTAAGGGATTCTACTGTTATATATCTTAGTTCGCTTATCCTTATTCCTGTGCTTCCAAGTGTTTCTATTATAAGTGCAAGCCTGTCATCACCTTTTTTATATGCTGTCTTTACAAGCTTTTCGTATTCGTTCATTGTTATTTCTTTATTTTCTGGTATGAAAGCAGCTCTCTGCACTTTTATCATCTTTACTCTTATATCCATCCAGCCCATCACTTCACAGAAATGATTTGCTGCAGCAAGATATGAGTTTATGCTTGATATCTTGTATCTGCCACATTTTTCAAGATATTCCTTGTATTCAAGAAACATTTCCTTACTTATACTTCGCCCATGTGCATATATCATCAGCTTTTTTATATCTCTTATATACTTTTCTATTGTCTGTATACTTTTTTCATTTCTTATAAGTACCCTTTTAAAATATTCTATTGATTCAGTATTTATTATTCTCTTTTCTGTTTCTTCTGTTTTTTCTGCTCCACCTGTTCCTTTAAATACTGTATTTTTCAAGCTTCTTTTCTCCAAATATTCCCGATTTCCGTTTTTTCCCATTTTTCCATTTTCACTCCATTTACTTACACATTTAATACCTGATTGTGCCCATATTATGCTGATATATTCCTTAATACATATATGAACTGTTTTATTATAATGTGTATTTTATATGATATATATCAATTTATGTATCATGTATGATATTGATGGGAATTTATTTTTTATCTCTTCACATTTTCCTCACACTTTTTCCATATCCCTGTCACATTTTTCCTCTAATATAACAATTGTTGAAGGACATAAGAACTGCTACATGACATAAGATTGCTGACTAATATATGTTCCTATATCTTTCAACGATTGTATTTTAATAATACTTTTTCATAAACGATTACTTGTTAAACCTCCCTATAATTAACAGGTATCACTTTCTCCTTAAGCACAATACCCCATAAGAAAACGTCCTTCCAAGCGTTTTCTTATGGGGTATTGTATTACTTTACTGTGTTTATATATTTTCTACTTTTTTCCGCAGCACTTTTTATATTTCTTTCCTGAACCACATGGACATGGATCGTTAGGATATATCTTTCTTTCGGTTTTTACTGCCTTACCGCCTAATCCATCCGGATACATCATTGTAGATATAGTGTCAGCATTTGCTTCCAGATCTACTGTCATCCCATATGAAGCATATTATCAAGCTTTGCAAACACATCTCCCATGGAGCCAGTGTATTCTATATCGTTTTGTGCATTCAGCTTAAAGTCAAGAGGTTCTCTGTTAAGTACAACCAGATGATTTCCTTTAAAGTCCCATACAAGTCCTGCCGCCGGATATACCTTAAGTGATGTTCCGGCCACTATAAACATATCTGCCTCTTTTATAGCTTTAACTGCACTTTCGTATGCACCTGCTGGCAGCTGCTCACCATATAATGTTACATCAGGACGTACTATTCCACCACATACTGTACAGTGCGGTACTGCTTCTTTACTTTCATATATATAATCTGATGGATATTTCTTTCTGCATTTCTCACAATAGTTTCTTGTTGTAGCACCATGAAGTTCTATAACATTTTTACTGCCAGCCAGCTGATGAAGCCCGTCTATGTTCTGCGTAATCACAGCTTTCAGTTTTCCCATTTTTTCAAGCTCAGCCAGTACTTTATGTGTTATATTGGGCTGAATTCCTCTTGCATCCATCTTCTGTCTGTAGAATTCGAAGAACACTTTAGGTTTATGATGAAGGCATTCTGCACTAAGAAGATACTCTGGTTCATACTTATCGAATTCAACGTCATGCTGGTTGTACAAGCCGTCTTTACTTCTGAAGTCTGGTATTCCTGATTCTGTTGACACACCAGCTCCACCAAAAAATACTATATTTTCTGAATCCATTATAAACTCATATAACCTGTCAGAAGCTTGTGATGCACGAAGCAGCTCTTGTGCTCTTTTATATTCCTCTTCCGCCTTTTCATATTCATCTTCTGAATACTTTGTAGTTATCTGCTCCTTTGTAAGCCCTAATTCCAGCATAGATACTATTGCTTTTATTCTTTCCTCGCTACGGCCAGTTTCCAGCCCTTCCTGGCGGCCTTCCTGGCGACCAAGCAATTTACTTTCATCCTGCAATTTCTTTAAAGCATTACACATATTTACCTTCCCCCTTCTATTATTATCAGCTATATTCATCAGATATGGTGCATCTGTCATTACACTGATCATTCTTAACACTTCTATTGATATATTTCTATGATTATATTTATCATATATATTATTGAAGTTTTCCTCATAAATGGACTTTGTAATCTCAAATACCATCTTTACGTCTTTATTCTTAAACTTATACCTGTCTGAATCCCTCACCTGTACAAGATTCATTTTATAATCTGTAAATATATTTTCTATCTCTGGTCTCATATGTATCATCATATCTTTTATACTGACAGGACCGTCCCATGGCATCTCTGAATAGTATAGCACAATTGTTATTATAGGATGAAGTCTATCATCCTTTTTCATGCCAGACAGAAATTCATCTGATGTCATTCCTGATGTATATCTGTTCTTGCCTTTAAGTTCATTATACTCTTTCAGATATCCAAGTCCATCATATATCATCGTTCTAAGTGGCATAGCATAATGTACTTTATCCTGTATTTCTATTCCTAATATATTAAATTCTACACCATCATACTCTTTCTTGACAATATCCCTTACACGCTTTAATGAGCTCTGTCCCTTCTTCCATTTGATTGTTCCTGATATATCTGTATCCATTTCTTTTAACATATCCGATTTTATAACATTTTTCCCATTAAATAATACTGCATTGAACAAATCTGCAAATCTCTCATTAACCCGCCAGAATTCTTTCATGACAATATCTGGCTTTATACTTTCTTTACTGTTCATAAAGCACCTTCTTTCGTTAAATGATTAAATCTATATCAGCATCAATTAAATATAATTTTCATTATCAGAATATGCGTCTATTTGTTTATAATATTTGATTTTCATGTTTATTATTATATTTTTCTAATTCTTATGGAAAATAATCAGAACCGATAATGAATTACATAAATCAGCATTACATAAATCAGACAAATAAAACAATGTTGATAATGTTAAATAATCTTGTAAGTTGTAAGATTTTAATATAACATTTTTATGATGCAAGGTGCAAAATAGCTTTTAACCTTAACATCTTATTATGCATAATATATATTTAATATATCTTTTATATATAATTATGTCAAGTGTTTATAATAAATTATTGAAATATTATCAGAATGCTTATATGTTCATATATCATTATTAAAATGTTATCGTAATAAGATGCTTCATTGCAGTTTCTATATATGTTTTCTGTTCTTCAATCCATAAACACGCCTGAAATATGTCAATCCATAAATATGCCTAAAACATTGACATATTATATATCATATGTTATATATACTACGACAGATATACTATGCCTGTCGTAGTACGATAAACGCAGTATATGCATACAATTATCAGTGAGCTGCAAAATTTACTTTTACACTCACATCATTAAAAACAACTACTCTATAGCATAAAGAATAATAATATAAGGAGGTCTTGATATATGGCTGGCATCAGCAGCGATATCATAAGAGGATACAATGACACTATAATTCTATATCTTCTGCTTGACAAACCATCTTATGGTTATGAGATATCCAAGCAGATTAAAGCACTATCAGATGAAAAATACATTATGAAAGAAACTACTCTTTATTCTGCATTTACACGTATGGAAAAAAACGGATATATAACCTCTTTTCCAGGTGTTGGCGAGAATGGAGGGAAAAAGCGTACATATTACAGCATAACTGATGCTGGGCGCGAATACTATAAAGCGCGATGTGACGAATGGACTTTAACTAAAGAGGTTATAGAACATTTTATACGTAAATAATAACACCACATATATATGAGGAGGATTTTATGGAAACTATTAAAAGCTATCTTGAAACCATGTTTGCCAATATGCCAGACACTCCTGAGGTTATCAGAGCTAAGTCTGAACTTTTTGGAATGATGGAGGATAAGTACAACGAACTTATTTCCGAAGGAAAAAGTGAAAATGAAGCTGTTGGAACAGTTATATCTGAATTCGGTAATCTTGATGAGCTTGCCGACACCCTTGGTCTTAATGCCAACAGCCATGAGGATTCCAGCAAAACTGCCACACCTGATAAAAGAATACTGACACTTGATGAGACCAGACATTACATACGCACCTGCTCCAAAAGAAGCTTACTTATTGCCCTTGGTGTTATGCTATGCATAATTTCACCAATATTTCCTATAATAGGCGACATGGTAGATATATTGATAGTAGAAAATATCATGATATCTCTTATGTTCTTAACTATTGCAGTTGCAGTTGCCATGTTTATTTTTGCTTCCACATTTCTTAAAGATTACGCTTACATAATGAAACATACATGCGTTCTTGACTATCAGGCATCCCAATATGTCCAGAATGAAAAAGAACGCATGAAACCTGTATATAGCATATGTCTCACGATTGGTGTCCTGCTGTGTATAGTATGCGTTATACCACCTATTATTATGGATAGCTTTAACATTGGCATACTTGAAGATATTTCCGGAGCACTTGTTCTAGCCATCTGCTCTGCCGGCGTAATGCTCATTGTCTTTCAGGCAAATGCAGCTGCTTCATACAGAAGGCTTCTATCACTTAACGGCATAACTACAACATCTGGTACATATACAAATACAGATACAAGTATAAATTCAAGTAAAGATTATAAAAATTTTGAATATATCAATCCAACAGCAGCCTCTGTCATGTCTGTATTCTGGCCTACTGTTTCATGCTTATATCTGTGTATAAGCTTCCTGACTTTTGAATGGCATGTAACATGGATAATATGGCTTGTTGCTGCTCTTATCTACAACGTACTTAAAAGTTTTTTATGTAAGTAAATGTACAGCAAATGTATAGTAAATATATAGTAATTGTGTAGATATTATCTACAACGCACTTATATCACCAAAATCGTAGAGAAACGGAGATTATTAATATGGGAAAAAGAATATATTTAGGCATCATATACAGCATAACAGCTATATGCATAATCATCGGAATTATTATAAATGTATGGGATATACCTTCATTATCATGGATGTCTGATTCTTTTAAAAGTAAAAAAAATATAACCTTTACAGAGAATCTTGAAGCCTTTGATTATCTTGATATTGATACCTCTTTAGGAAATGTAAATGTGATAAATGGAACCTCTTATAGTATCGAATATAAAGGGAATGCCTCATATCGTCCCGAATATTCAGTAAATAGCAGCACCTTAAAGATAACACAGCCTGATTCAGCCAGCAAAATTATTAAAAATATTCATTTAAAAAATGTTAAATCTGAACTGACTATCACTATTCCATCAGATGTTACCCTTACAACTGTAAACTGTGATATCAATCTTGGCAACTCAAAGTTGACTGGTATTAATGGTTCAGACATTACAGCTCACGTTGATATGGGAAATCTTACATTATCAGACTGCAGCTTTAGTCAATATAATATTGATACTAATATGGGAAATATAGACATCAGCAGATGTTCCTTTGACGCTATGCACCTTGACGTTGATATGGGTAACGCTTCTGTTAAACTCCCACGCTCTGATGCATACGGCTATAACCTTGAAACTGATATGGGCAACGTAAATCTATATGGCACAAACTATAAAAGAAACTGCTCATATAACACAGGTGCTGAAAAAATGCAAAACTTTTGCGGGATCTGGATTACTATGAACAGAATGTAGGAGGAACGGTAAATGCCTAGTGAAACAAGTGTTGTAAACGCAGCTTATATAGAAGCCAGAATGAAACAGTTTAAACTGGTCGATATGCGCGAACAATATCAGGAACTTATACGTGTAGCTTCAGAACAGTCTATGACGTATGAAGATTTCCTGATCATGCTGTTACAAGCGGAGGAAACAGGAAAGAAACGCCGACAGGCTGAACGCCTGACAGATGCAGCTAATTTCGACTCTGATAAACGGCTGTCTGACATTGATTACCGCTCCAATCCAAACCTGGATGCGGATAAAATTCAATCTTTGGGCAGACTTGAATTTATGGATAACCATGAAAATATCATAATCATTGGGCCGCCGGGAGTCGGTAAAAGTATGATCGCCACCGGGATTGGCCGGAATGCATGTGAAGCCGGATATAAGGTTCTCTTTGTGAATGCAAAAGAACTGGTCGATCAGCTGTATGAGGATATGCAGAAAGGATATCTGAAAGAAACCCTGAAACAGATCAGTAAGATTCCGCTTTTGATCATCGATGAACTGTCATATTTAAAAATGGATAAAGAAAGAGAGAGCCTTTTCTTTCAGATCATTCGCCAAAGATATGAAAAAAGCTCCCTCATTATCACCACAAACCTGCCCATGGGCAGATGGGATGAACTATTCACCGGCAAGCTGGCCGCTGCAGCGATCCTTGACCGCCTGGTCCATCATTGCCATGTCATAAGTATAACGGGTGACAGCTATCGTGTCAAAGGTTCAAAAACTGAGTATTAAAAAAAGAAGGCATAAAAATGAGTATAAAAATCACACCGGATAAATATCCGCAGATCATAGAAGTTTACAATACAGAGGGAAAAACAGCCGCCTATGACCTAATGCGAAGCTGTTATGAGATCAAAAATCCAACTTGTGTTATGAAAAGGATGAAAGCAGACAAGAGTCTTGGATATAACTATGATACTGACCGTTTTGAATCAGACAGCCATAAGGAAGATGATATCTTTTTAAATTTAGAGATGCTCTGTGAAAATAAAATCGAAACATCTGACCGATCTGAAGGAGCTATAAGTCGAAATGACCGTATAAAAGCCATGGAGAACATGGTACATTCCCTGATCAGTGACCGATTACTGGAACTCAGTAAGTATGTATTGCTGGATCCAATCGGCAAAAGAATACTGATCGACAAAAGTTCAATGCAGACTGATGGATATCAGGTGCTCATTAACTAGGAGGCAGATATGAAATTTAGAAAAAATGTGCCTGCGGAGCACAGAGAATTCCTGCAGGAACAGTTAAAACAATACAAGAAAGAAATGACCATGACGAAAAATGAGTTACGTGAATTGGAAAAATGGGTAGCCAGTGGACGAAGCCCATATGATAACGGCGACTATATTTATAGCGAAAACGGATGCCCAATGGACTTTGTCAGCGCAATGCGTTTCCAGGATGAAATATATGAATGGTGGATGAGTCTTTCAGAAGAAGAACAAGAACAAGAATTACGGGAGCTTCGCGGGGATTATGATACTGTTTCAGACAGCATAATCATAAATACTGAATGGAGTGATCCGGCAATGGATCCGGATGCTGAACTTCCGTTCAGCTGATGCGCTTGACGGGTCAATTCACAGTGTAAAAAATCAGATTTACATACAGAAATGACCCACTTGAAAATCAGGTGATTTCTGAATTCAGGTGGGTCAGAATTAAACGTAAAAGTGGGTCAATTTTACTTGACAATCAACAAATATCCACATTTATCAAAAAATAACTTTTTAAGCCCCACCTTGTTGAAGTTACTGGAAGAAAATGATACAATTATATATATCTAAATATGGGAGATTACTCATGGATACGAAAGATACCAGGCAAACATATAAACAGTATAAAGAACGCCAAAAAAGAATAGCAATTAAAAAATCATATGATGACAAACTAGAACAAAGTTCAAATAAAATCGAAGACCTCTACGTACAATTAGAACAAATAAAGGCAGCATTAAATAACCAAATAGAAACTCGACAGCAAATTCGTAATGAAATGCATCGAGAAATGTTAAGGCAATATAATAAAGATAATACAATAGAAGAAACTATTGAACTAGCTGAAAAAACAACTTGTTCCCGCGATTCTATTAGAGAAATCCAAAACGCATGCTCAACTGGTATCAATGTGTCCACTGTAGACTTGGATACTATTGATAAATTAATTGATATAGAACAAGATATATGTAATGAAATTCCACATACTAATTTTATTTCTGATTTATTAATCCGTCGTGGTGGACATACAAAGTTCCCAAGTGAAAAGAATGATGTAAATGAGGAGGATGATGCAAATGGTACTTGATATTTTTCCAGGAACACATTTTTCCCGTTTGAAATTATTATTAGGAACAAACAGATATTTTAACAATGCACCACTGAGCAAAAAGATTACCTATAAAGGCAGTAATTATGTTGTCAAAATCGGAAAACGCTCAATAAAAATTATTGCATCCAATAATTTTTCAGAAAATGATATTAACAAAATAAAAAAATACATTGAAACCATGTTTCAAAATCGGTCAATATTAATTGATTCAACTGATGAACTACATTGGATTAATGATATCCCAAATGTGTCCGTGCATACTTTGAATAATATAAAACAATGAGAGGTACTAAAGATGAGCACTACAACATGCAAAAAAAGGAAACCTTATAAACGAGGTGCACGAAATAAAACTACTAAAACGTCCACTTTACTCAAAGATTATTTTAATAAGAATAATATTATCTTTTACCAAAGAACTGCTGAACAAAACATAGAAGTTTTTCTTGTACCATATGACATTCAAAAACAGGATATTAAACTTCACATTAGAATAATTGTGATAGACGACATAAACTTATGTAATATGAGCTTTAGTTATGAACTAAATAAAAACACAGATTACAGTAAAGAATTATTAGATATGAATTCCAAATTAGTAAATGGACGATTATCTGTGGAAAAAGATTCTAACCAAGTTACATATGCTACTAATTTTAGATTACATTCAAATTCTGATGTTCAAGATATATATAATCAGCACTTCGAATCATGTGTATCTACGTTGGCAAGTTTATATAAAAGAAAAATCATAAAAACAAATGAGTAATTCAAATAAGAAAAATGAAGAAAAAATACCAATTTTTCAAAGCATATATTGTGCAATTTTATTTACATTAATAATATTTAGAATTGCATTAAAAAATGTCGGTTTATATATTAATTTAGCAAACTATATCAGTATGGTTGTATCAATTGCATTTGTATTCAATGCTTCTGTTCCCAAAATCCATCCTGAATGGCGAAGGAACTTATGTAAATCTATCTTTCTTTTAATTTTACTTGCATTAATCATTGCAGGCTTTTGTGTCTTAGTATTAAATATTGATATACCATCAATACTTAACGATATTTTCACTTTAATAGCATTAATGTTTTGTGTTTGTGATAAAGTATTTGAAAGTATTATAATATGGCTTGCGTCATTATTTTAAATACAATATTAAACGAAATTTTTACCAAGTTGATATTATTTTCAGCGCCGACAATTTTTGTGTATCATTAAACCCAATACTGTATTACATTTGGCAACAGGGTAAGCGCTTAATTTTTAGGTATGATAGAAAAATCCCCGACTACTTTTCAGTAGCCGGAGCACCTTGACAATTCACATATGATTGATTTGATTCGTTTGCACGACGTTTAATCTCAGCTTTAACATTTTCATTCCACGGTGCAAGAAGTTCCAGTTCATCATCGCTCATTCTATCATTGGGCAGCTTTTCAAGCAGATAGGTAAGATAGTGATAGACGTTTACTCCATTGGCTTTTGCCATTTCTACCATTGTGTACACAATAGCGCTGGCCTGGGCTCCGTTTGGTGTGTCACAGAACAGCCAGTTTTTACGGTTATGTGCTTAAGAACATAACCGTAATTATGTGCCGAACTTAGTTATGTGCTCTTAACATATTTCAAGAAAAATGTCATAGTTAAAAGAAACTGTCGAAGAGCTGCATAAACAGTATTCACAGACTCAAGACACATGCTCACCTGTTGAAGAAGGTACTGATAATTCCAAATCGACCGAAGACACTGATAACCAAAAATAACCGTCATTACGATCGTTGTCACCTCCTTTCTCTCTTGGTTCGTTGTCAGTTGCAAACATCATTGACTTGTCTGCCATCTGCTGATTTGTATAACCAAATCTGGCTTGTTCCGCTTCTAAATTTCTAAAC
>OGYU01000675.1_pt1 | contig 27160 bp, 28 predicted proteins | sample 1576581 | NCBI WGS metagenome assembly OGYU01 (sample SAMEA3541547, study PRJEB24748) | human gut metagenome | biome: human gut; feature: human-associated habitat; material: faeces | place: China | collected 2012 | reverse complement strand
GCCTGCGGCGGGTCGCGCAAGCGACATTCTTCCATTCCGCTGCAGTGCGATCCGCACGAGGCGTTTTTATTTCATAGGACGCATTTTCCTATGAAATAAAAAGTATATTCTTAGCATATAACAGACTGATGAAAAAGGGAATCGAAAATATTTAATTACAGTTCACTCGTGGTTTCTTGTGCGCAGATTCCATGCTCGCATGAGAATCTGTGCACAAGAAACCACGAAGGGAGCACCATTTTATGAGCAAAAATGAGCTGCGAAGCAGCGGAAAGCATCGAAGATGCGCTTTTGCGAATGGTGCGAGTGAACTGTAACTTTTCCCCCTTCAATACCCCTACCTGTAATTTTCTGCTTGCCAATCTGCATTTCCTGCTATATGATTGTACAAGCATGACAACAGAATATGCGCTCTGCAAAATTCTATCGTCATGAATCATACCGAGTGTTCGTGACCTTCCACTCGTAAAACAAAACTAAAGGAGAAAACAAATGAAAAACAAAAATGTTCTGTACCTCACACAGGCAGCGATGATTGCTGCCCTCTACGTCGTTCTTACGATGATCGCCAATGCCCTCGGCATCGCCAGCGGCAACATTCAGGTTCGCTTCTCGGAAGCCCTCACCGTCCTTCCCTTTCTGACTCCCGCCGCAGTTCCCGGACTCTTTATCGGCTGTCTGATCGCCAACCTCGTGACCGGTGCCATGCTGCCCGATATCATTTTTGGTTCCCTTGCAACCCTGATCGGTGCAATCGGCACATGGATGCTTGGAAAAGCAGCCCTCGGCAAGGACGAAAAGCAGAAAAAGCTTTTCACCTGGCTGTCCCCTCTGCCGCCTATCCTGGCAAACGCCGTGATTATCCCGCCTGTGTTAAAATACGCTTACGGCATCCTTCCGATGTGGTTTTCCGTGATTACCGTAACGGCAGGGGAAATCATTTCCTGCGGTATCTTCGGACTGATTCTGTTGGCTGCGCTGAAAAAATACAAAAACCAGTTGTTCCCCGTTTAAACGGCAAATACACAAAAAAGGTATCGTCCTCCTGCTTTTTGGAGGTTACGATACCTTTTTTCTTTACCTGCAATAGAATGCACGCTCTGCGAGCATTCTATTGTCATGAATATGCAATAAACCGGTTCCCGTTTTCTTCAAACATGCTCCGCGCATCGTTCATGCCCTTTTTGTAGACAGCTCCGGTCAGCGGGTCCATCAAAACGACATTCTGCTCGTTGAAGCCGATCACCAGCACTGCACTGCCGTCCTGCATCACTGCAAGCACCGGGATTTCCCGGTCAGGATAATATAACACCATATCCAACGTACAGCCCTGGAGGTTTAACACCGTCCGATTGTCTAAATTTTCTTCCAGAATCGTCAGCACGTCCTGCCCGGCTGCCAGCAGCGAGGAGCTGTTTTTCACCATTCCCTCATACTGGAAAATCGTATCCAGACACACCGCCAGGCTACTTCTTTCATTGTCCGCATAGTCCCCATCAATCGCCATGATCTGGTTCGAGCTGTGCAGGCGGTCGCGTTTGTTCAAATATCTGCCCGCCTCGTCCGTTACCGCGCCAGCTGCTTCATAAGCTCTGCGCACCGCTACGGCAGGGTCTTTTTCGATTCCGATCACACCATATTGTCCATATACATAATAGCGGTTCTGATCCTCTTCCCCGTTCAGTACAATTTCCCGGCTTCCTTCAAAGATGACCTCCTTCGGTGTGAGGATTTTGACCTTTTTGGCATCCGGAACGGAATTTAATACAATTCGCACGATATTTTCCGTCTCCTGCGTGGACGCTGTCTCCGCATAATTTTTGCTCTCCGGTATCTCATCATTATATAAAATCTGATCCTCCGAAAGCTCCGTCACCCTTCCGTCCGCAAGGGAAATCCGTTCCAGACTGATCTGGTTTTCCTCAATCCGGCAGCCCGTCACATAAACCCCTGCCTGCTCATAGGATTTTAAAATATTTCCCTCAAAATCCTGGATCCTGATCTGATGCATCGGGAACAGCTGATTGCCGACCGCATCCTCCTGCACCTGCTCTGCAGATGCAATTCCGTAGATCAGGTCTTCCCCCATAAAGCCGAGCGCCTGAATAAAATTGCCTTCGCCCGCCTTGAGTTCCGTCAGCTTTCCGCTGTTTAAATTCATGAATTCCAGCGTGCTGCCATAATCCTTCAGATCCTTCTGCCATACCAGCATACTGTCGTTTTCCGCAACCCTGCAGCCAGCCGTGCTAATCCCGGAAACTACGATTTCGCTGGACTTGTCCTCCAGCCCGATATGCCAGATATTGCCGTCCACCATCAGATAGAGGTCGTTTTTACCATTTACATAAGAAAGCGTTTCCAGATCAGCTTTTAACAGCCCGGCACTTTTATTATAAGGAATAAACACCATTTCCTCTGTCACGTTCAGTGTACTGCTGTAGTAGCAGACCGAAACACCACACTCGCCCTCGTGACGACCGCGGTTCATATAACCGTATACCAGAAACGTCACGTTTCCGGTTTCATCGACCTGCAAAACCTCATAGCTGTGGTTTTCATAGCGCGCCCGCAGATCGTCGTTGTCCTCGTCCCGGAAAGAATGCAGCCGCGCCAGGCGATTGTCAGCACTGTTGTATACATAAAGCGCTCCAGCCTGTACAAAGGCAAATACATTTCCGCCATCGCTTTCTTTCATGACGACATTTTTATCTGTAATTCCAATCTGTAATCCGCTTTCCGTAAATCTTGATGATTTTTCCGTAAAATACTGTGTGGCAGTCCGTTCATAATCCAGCAGGTACATTGTGTCCCCTGTATAACGCACCCGGTAATACTCCGTCACGGACGCGCTGACCTGACTGCCTCCCTCTGTATAAGACACCGGATAGCTCAAAACAAAGGAAGCTGTCTGCGGTGCGATTTCTTTTACCCAGATCTGCGGCTTCTCTATCCGCGTCACATCCAGGCTTCCCCAGGTTACCTGGGACGACGTACAATGAATGTCCACATGGGCAAAAGAGGAATTGTCGCCATCTGAATTCGTTTCCAGCTTTTTGGCATAGCCTTTTTCCGCAAAAACCTCTGCATCAAAGGTCGCATCCGAAAAAGACGTCACGAAATCAAGTTTTTCCGTCAGGTAATAATCCGCCTGGATGACCCGCGTATAATAACGCACCTGTCTGCTTTCATCCAGATTCACCAGAAAAATCAGGCTGTATTCCTCGCCCTCTTTCATCAAATCCTTTAACCGGAAGGAAAGATACAGGTCGTCTCCCTCCTGCGTCCCGGTCAGCTCCGTATTTTCAATCAGACGGCTTCCGTCGATGCTGCGCAGCTCATAGGAAACGCCCGCAATTTCCGTACCGTACCCGTGCACCACTGCGTTGATCTGACGCGCTGTTTTGATCGGCGTAATGCTTTCCCGCATATCCGCCGTATCCATCTGCATTGTATATCCGTACATCTGATTGATTTCCTGACCGTCTTCCACAATTGCCATTGTGGGCAGACTGGCCGCCGACATCGGTGCAGTCATATCCCCATTTCCCTGATTGGCGACCATGCTGATCACAACCAGCGAAATCACAAATATCACAACAAAGGCAATGCCCTTGATAACCGTTTTCTTCAAACCAACTCTCCTTCCAGAAGCTTCTGCAGCGTCGTATGGATCTGCAGAGTTTCCGCCAGCCTTTTGCTATCCGGCTCTTTGCAGCACTGCCCGGACTTCTGCTCTGCTTCCGTCAAACCGCTCTGTCCATCCGCCATCCCTGCGTCTACTCTGCGCACTGCACGAAGCAGGATATTTTTAGGAGTATGCTCCATATCGATAAACTCCAACACCTGGGTATCATAGCCATTTTCTTCCAGCAGATCGGCTCGCAGGGCATCTGTAAACAATGCCGAAAGCCGTTCTTTGATCAAACCATATTTCAGCGCGCCCTCCAGCGGCTCACATGCGATCTGCTTATTGACCTCATGCCTGACAGCAGGGCACGGATAAAATAACACCCGCATGCCATTTCATCGCCTTATACAGGGCATAATCGGTCGCCGTGTCGCAGGCGTGCAGCGTCACAACCATGTCCGCGCTGTCCGTTCCCGTATAATCTGCAATATCTCCATGTAAAAACGAAAGCCCTTCATAATGATATTTCTTCGCCAACTCGTTGCAATGCACGATCACGTCTTTTTTCAGATCAAGTCCCGTCACTTCCAGTGTCAGTCCCTTTAATTCATGCAGATAATAATACATGGCAAAAGTCAGATAAGACTTACCGCAGCCAAAGTCAATAATATGCACCGGACGATCCTTGGGCAGGAGTGGCCAGATGTCCTCAATAAACTCCAGAAAACGGTTGATCTGACGGAACTTATCGTACCGCGACGTTATCACTTTTCCTTCTTTGGTCTGCACTCCCAGATCCACCAGAAAGGGAACCGGACGTCCTTCTTCCAAAATATAGCGTTTCTTTCTGTTGTGGGACAACGAAACCTTAACGTTATCTTCCGAAACGCTGCGCTGCTTTTTGCGCACCGTCATTTTTCCTTTTTTGCTTACCAGCACCGTCGCCTCAAAAGAGGTTGTCTCAATCTGCAGCTGTTTAAAGCTGCCCGAAAGATCGGCTTCCAGAATCGCTGCTGCCTCCTCCGCCGTGTGATTTTCATGAAATACCTGCGTCCCGCGATATGCGGTGATCTGAAACAAAAGCCTGTCCTTTAACAGAACCGGGCGAATTTTCTTTTTGCTGCACCCCGTCGCTTCGCCGGTGGCGCCACTCAATGTCATCTGGTAAAGCCCGCCGGTCAGGCTCTCTTCCAACAGCTGTCTTACTTTGTTCATCTTCTTTTCTCCCTGAAAAAAGAATGTGCCTTGGCACATTCTCGCGCCGAGACGCGGTTGCTTTAGCAACCATCTACCCTTGCGCCGAGTGCGCATCCTCGTAGAGCGTTTATTATCGTATGGAAACGAAGTTTCCTATACGATAATAAAACCGGAAGAAGCATATTATCTTCTTCCGGCTCTATTGTAAAGCTTTATTCTCTTCTGTACAACTTAAAATTTCCGAAAGCCCCTTTTCTGCCTGCGTCTGAAAATTTCTCCGTAGAGCAGAACCTGAATCAGCTCCATGCTTTCAGGACCAAGCGGCGCCGCAGCCTCCGCTGTTCTGACCGCAGGGTTCATCGCAGCGCCTGCAGATATGCTATCGCCTGTCGTGCTCACTTCTCCACCGTCCGCAGGCGCGGCCGCCACTGCCGCAGCCTCTGCCTGCTCGCGTTTTTCCTCCTGCTCCAGCACCGCATAAATGTCCTGCGCCATTTTATACAGGGTCATTCTGTCCGGATATTCATCATAAAGGACGCTGCCTTCACTGTCAAACCGTTCCAGCAGCTCTTCGATCCGTTTGCGGTACTTTTTTGCCTGCCTCGGATAAAGCTCCTGCAGATATTCCAGATCGCGCATGACCGTATCCTCTTCCTCCCATATCAGAGGCATCGGATAGGTCATATAAAAAGGAAGTATTTTGGGGTAATAGTTCATCTGCATCCCCCGGCTGTTATTTTTTCTTTATCATATGCAGAATCTTCCCGGAAAGTTTTACAGCCGCCCGCGCCTGCTCCCGCTCCGGTTCTGTGCCGCCATAGCGCGCCTGCTCATACAACTCCGTCAGCTGCTCCCAGTCATCATGTCCGGTGTCCCCCCATGCCTGCCGGGTCAGCTCCTGCGCAGTCAGGCTGTTTGCCAACCCCAGCCACACTGCCTCTTTCCTTTCCTGTTCCTTTTTCTTTTGCCGCCTGCCAAAGGCGCCTTCTATGGTCTTTTTATAGGCCCGCCGGATCTTCGCAGATGGCTCTATACCGATAAAAAGCTGTGCTCTTTTCCGTTTCTCCCTATAGGCGATGGACTCCGTTTTTTCTTCTACGCCAGCTTCGAGAGTCTCCTTACGTCCCCTGCCAGTCTGATAGAAGCTTTTGATCATCCAGCGGAACAAAAGGACAATGCTCACAAGCACTGCGACGATCAATGCCACCACAATTGACCAGAAAACAAGCTTTCCAAGCACTTCTATCCAAACCGGTGTGGGGCGAACCTCTTCGAACTCTCCCCAGCCCATTTCCATTTCCGGCATACTCGCTGCTACCTGCTCAACAGCCTTCTCCGGTTCTCCGGAAAGCATTGTCAGCAGCCATGCAATCAACCATCGAAGTATTTTCCCCAGCCATATGGCACCTTCGGTCAGCTTATCCACAAGAGGTGTCGTACAGCACACAATCAGCAGAGCGACACAGACTACGGAATACAGTGCCACAACAATAATTCCCGTCCGGAAAATATTTTTTTCCGGAATCACACCGGCACTGCCCGCATTTATTTTTACATAAGAAAGATAATTGTCCGCATAGCGCTTGATCAGTATTCCGGGCAGCCATACAAAAAAGCTTCCCAAAACAAGCATACAATCCGTCTGGGATTGCTTATAGCTGCAGACCAAAAATGCTGCGATCACCACCACTGCCGCTGCAGGCAGCGGGAACTCCCGTTCCTGTATCACCTGATGCACTCGAAGGCGGATGGAATGCAGACCATAAAATACACCAAGCACCGCAATCGCAACTGCCGCCACCGGCCAGCGCTTTACCATCAGGGTCCCAAACACAACGACTGCCGGATGCAATAGAAAGAATACCCAGAAATGCTTCAGCTTTTTACGGAACAGATAAAAGCAGACAGGGTACAGGGCTGCAGCCAGCCACACACCCACCGGCACACGATCCCCGATCAGTGCATTGAGTGCAATTTCGATGCCAAAAACCACTGCATAGTTTAAAAAGAGTTCGATCCACTCCGAGGTTCTTTGCAGATTCTGTTTCATAACCGCCCTCCTTCTTCCACATCAATCAAACGGGTATAAGGGCGGATACCGGCATTTATTTCCGGCCGGATTGTACGGTTTACCGGACAGAACCAGATAAATTCTCGTTTTTCTTTCCTGAATTTTTCCAGCAGCTGCTGAAATTCCAGTCGTGCATCCGCAGAAAAGAAAATCGTACAAAGGCTTTCCCTGTCTTCCATTTCTTCCAGCCGCTGCCGGATCGGTTCAAAGGAAGGTGCCGGCTTCTCCAGGTCTATCCGGGCCAGTCCACGGAAAATGCTGTCCAGATGGCCCGCGCCGCAGGATGCTTTCAGGCAGACCGCCTCTTTTGTCAAAAGATCCGGTCCGTTGGTTTCCAGAGAGGTTCTGATGCCCTGTCCGATAAACAGCTCCGCTGCCGCTGCCGCCATTTCAATCGAAGCTTCCAGCAGATCCTCCTGACGTAAAATCGCACCATCCTCCAGATTTACCACCAGCCGGACAGAGCGCTGGGCGGTGCAGCCCTTTTGATTGACCTTTAATTCCCCGCTTCTTGCGGTCGCTTTCCAGTTTACATCCCGCAGCGTATCCCGCGGCGTATATTCCCGAATCCCCAGATATTCAAAAGGATCCTCCTGCAAATGCCGTTTCGTCGTAACCTCGCCGTTCAACTGCCGCAGCGCGCCGTTAAAATCCATTCCCCGAAATGGTCTGGGGTAGACATACAGCTGGGAATCCACCGGCAGGCTTTTGGGCAGCTCATGGGTCAAAAACAGATCTCCCGCCACAACGTCCAGGCCGTTGATCCGGTAAAATCCTCTCTTTTTACAGGTAAACCGCAGACTTCTGATGTGTCTGGTATAGGGACGCACCGAAAAAACATCGTTCCGGTAATATTGATCCGTCACACTGCTCTCCGTCCCGGCGTCCTCAAATGCCAATTGCCTCGACACCTGAAATTTTACTTTCAGGACAGGCAACGGCAAAAGTTTCCTGTTTTCAATGGTTTCCAAAAGCTCACAGCTCTCCCCGCGCACTGTACTTTTACGGGAAAAGGCCAGGGATACAAACAGCTCCTCATCCCAGTGCTTTGCATACCATACAGACTGAATCTCCCACAGCAGCAGGGCTCCCAGAATTATCCATATTATAACCATACCGTTATGCCCTTTCTGATACGCTTATGCGATCGAAAAATCTTCTGTCGGAGCCGGCACAGTGTTTAAAATTTCCTCTATCAGACGCAACGCATCTGCATAACGATTCTGTCCATAGGAAAGCACCACGCGGTGTGCCATGACCGGTCCGGCCACCGCTTTGACATCATCCGGTGTCACAAAGCTTCTGCCTTCCAGATATGCCCACGCCCTGGAGGCACGCATCAGCGCGATCGTTCCTCTGGGACTGACCCCCATCACAGTCTGGTCGCTGCTTCTCGTTGCCGCTGACAGATCCGCCAGATAGCCTCGCACTGTCGGGTGCACATACACCTCCATCGCTTCCTTCTGCATTCTCTCAAGGGTTTCCTGATCCATCACCGCTGTCAGCTTCTTTAACGGATCCTCCGTCATATACGTATCCAGGATCTGCACCTCTTCTTCTCTCGTAGGCAGCCCCATGGACAGCTTCATCAGAAATCTGTCCATCTGCGCTTCCGGAAGAGGGAAGGTTCCCGCAGTCTCCACCGGATTTTCTGTCGCCACTACGAAAAACGGCGGCTCTAATTTCTGTGTTTTTCCGTCGATAGTGACCTGTCGCTCCTCCATACACTCCAGAAGACCCGCCTGTGTCCGAGGCGTCGCGCGGTTGATTTCGTCTGCCAATAAAATATTAGTAAAAACAGGTCCTTTGTTCAGCACAAATTTCCCGCTCTCTCTGTCATAAATATGTAAGCCTGTGATATCCGCCGGAAGCATATCCGGTGTAAACTGAATTCTTCCGAATTCAATTCCGAGACTGGCAGCCAGTGCTTTGGCAAGTCTTGTTTTCCCTGTTCCGGGCACGTCCTCCAAAAGCACATGTCCATCCGCCAGCAAAGCAGTCAGCAGCAGCTTCGTCACCCGTTCTTTTCCGATAATTACCTTCTGCGTATTTTGCAAAATGTCCAAAATTCTTTTCTGCATGATCTTCCTCCCACAGGCTGCATCCATCTATTCTTTCGGTTTGCAGCTATTTTTAAGCTGCTTCCGCTTTTTTTCAATATTATTTTAGGAAAAAGAGGCGCTGTCAACGCAGCGCCTCAATTCTTGCAACGGCTCGTAAAAGAGCTGTCTCCGCACGCGCCATATCCGTATCGGAGCTATGGGCCTGCAGTCTTTCTTCCGCCCTCTTCTGGGCAGCTTCTGCTCTTTTGATATCGATCTCACCGGGCCACTCTGCCGCTTCTGCCAGAATCGAAATCTGATCCGGCAAAATCTCTGCAAAACCGGTGTGAAGCGCGGCCTTTTTCTTCCCAGACTCTTCCGTCAGGGTCAAAACACCGGGCTTTAAAATTACCGTCAGGGGGATATGACCGGCGTAAACACCGATCTCTCCCTCCGAAGTATTAAATTCTGCCATGATCGCTGTTCCCTCATAGAACACACGCTCCGGCGTGATAATTTTGATCAGAAAGGTTTTTTCCTCTGCCATGCCGACCTCATTTCTCTGCGGATTTTTCCTGTACCCGCGCCAGCACGTCATCGATGCTTCCTGCATTCAGGAAGTAGCTCTCCGGAATATCATCATGCTTGCCTTCCAGAATTTCGGAAAAGCTGCGGATGGTCTCCGAAATTGGCACATATTTGCCCGGCAGACCGGTAAACTGTCCAGCTACAAAGAAAGGCTGAGACAGGAAACGCTGTACTTTACGCGCTCTGGATACAACCAGCTTATCCTCTTCAGAAAGCTCGTCCATACCGAGGATCGCAATGATATCCTGCAGCTCTTTATACTTCTGCAGAATCTCCTGTACGCCTCTGGCTACACGATAATGCTCCTCACCGACGATTCTGGGATCCAGAATGCGGGAGGTAGACTCCAGCGGATCAACCGCAGGATAAATACCCAGCTCTACAATGGAACGGGAAAGCACTGTTGTCGCATCCAGATGGGCAAATGTCGTTGCCGGTGCAGGGTCCGTCAGGTCATCCGCAGGCACATAAACTGCCTGAACCGATGTAATGGAACCATTCTTGGTGGATGTGATACGCTCCTGCAGAGCGCCCATTTCCGTCTGCAGTGTAGGCTGATACCCTACCGCAGAGGGCATACGTCCCAGCAGAGCGGATACCTCCGAACCTGCCTGGGTGAAACGGAAAATATTATCAATAAACAACAGCACGTCCTTACCGCCCTGATCACGGAAATATTCTGCCATTGTCAGACCGGTCAGACCGACGCGCATTCTTGCCCCGGGGGGCTCATTCATCTGTCCGAATACCATGGTTGTCTTATCGATAACCCCGGATTCTTTCATTTCATAATACAGGTCATTGCCTTCTCTGGTACGCTCGCCTACACCGGTAAATACAGAGTAGCCGCCGTGCTCTGTTGCAATATTACGGATCAGCTCCTGAATCAGTACGGTTTTGCCTACGCCGGCGCCGCCGAACAGACCGGTCTTACCACCCTTCTGATAGGGGCAAAGCAGGTCAACGACTTTAATACCGGTTTCCAGCATTTCCGCTTTTGTCGACTGATCCTCAAATTTCGGTGCGCTGCGGTGAATCGGCTCAAAGCTGACGCCCTCCGGCATCGGTTTTTCGTCAATCGGCTGACCCAGTACGTTGAACATGCGTCCCAGAGTATTTTCTCCCACCGGAACACTGATCGCAGCGCCGGTTGCGATTGCTTCCATTCCTCTGCGCAGACCGTCTGTCGAACCCATGGCAATACATCTTACCGTATCGTCTCCCAGATGCTGGGAAACTTCGGCAACCAGCTCGCCGCCGTCCTCACGCTTAATCCGGATCGCCTCATTGATCAGCGGAAGCTCACCCGCCTGGAAGCGAATATCCAGTACGGCACCGATGACCTGTGTGATCCTTCCAATTTTTTCTGCTGCCATAAACTGTCTCCTTGTTTCCTATTCTGCCGGCTAGCCGATCGCCGCAGCACCGCTGATAATTTCGGTCAGCTCCTGGGTGATCGCGCCCTGACGCGCTCTGTTGTACAGCAGCGTCAGATCTTCCAGCATTTCCTCAGCATTGCCCGTTGCAGAATCCATCGCCTGCATCCGCGCGCCGTTTTCACTGGCAGCTGCTTCCAGCAGTCCGCCGTAAATCATACTGATCATATATTTGGGAATCAGCATTTCCAGAATGCTTTCTTCCTCCGCTTCAAAGTTCATCTGAAGCTTTAAGCCTGCAGAACCCTCCCGTTCCACCTTTTCATCCACGTCCTCTTTCGAAACCGGAAGCAGACGGATCAGCCTGGGTTCATGCACAACTGTATTGATAAAAGAAGTATAGGCCAGCCAGATTTCGCCTACCTCGCCCTGTGCAAAGCTTGTCAGAACGCGTCTGCCCAAAGCAGCCGCATCCGCATAGGTAGGTTCCTCGCAGATATCCGAGCAGTCCAGGCTGATCTTGCAGCCTGCACGCTGCAGCGCGTCCTTGCCCTTTTTGCCGACAGCATAAATGTCAAGCTCCTTCAGGTCAAAATTTCCCTGTGTGATCAGCTTGACCACATTCGCATTATAGCCGCCCGCAAGTCCGCGGTTGGATGTCATCACGATCACTGCCTTGCGCGGGTTATCCCCGCCCTGCAGATACGGATGGCTGATCCCGGCAGAACGCTCCAGGATGGACTGCATGGTCTGATAAACCCCATCGGAATAAGGTCTGGTATGCTCCGCCTTTTCCCGTGCCTTCTGCAGCTTGACGGTGGCAACCAGCTTCATTGCCCTGGTGATCTGTCCGGTGCTCTGGATACTGCTTCTTCTTCTCTTAATGTCTCTCATGGAAGCCATGTCCTGTCACCTGCCCTTCTCCATCCTATTTGAATTCTGCCTTAAACTCTGTGATCGCCTTTTTCAGAAGTGCATCCGTCTCGTCAGAAATCACTTTCTCGGTGCGGATCGCCTTTGGAACTTCCGGATATTTCTTATCGAGGAATGTGAAAAATTCCTGTTCGAATCGGGTAATCTGGTCAACCTCTACATCCAGCAGATATTTTCCGGTTGCCACATACAGCGTGATAACCTGGTATTCTACCGGCATGGGCTGATACTGAGGCTGCTTTAATACCTCCCGGATTCTCTCGCCTTGTGCCAGCTTTTCGCGGGTATCTGCATCCAGCTCGGAACCAAACTGGGAGAAGGCCGCCAGCTCACGGTACTGTGCCAGCTCGACACGGATCGGCGCTGCAATCTTCTTCATCGCCTTGATCTGTGCAGAACCGCCTACACGGGATACGGACAGACCGGCGTTGACTGCAGGACGGAAGCCCTCATGGAACATTTCCGTTTCCAGATAAATCTGACCATCCGTAATAGAAATAACGTTGGTCGGGATGTATGCAGAAACATCTCCTGCCTGTGTCTCAATGATCGGCAATGCAGTCAGGGAACCGCCGCCATGCTCGTCATTCATTCTTGCTGCACGCTCCAGCAGTCTGGAATGCAGATAGAATACGTCACCAGGATAAGCCTCACGGCCAGGCGGACGCTTTAACAGCAGGGAGAGTGTACGGTATGCAGCCGCATGCTTACTTAAATCGTCATAAACGACCAGCACGTCTTCTCCCTTTTCCATCCATTCTTCACCCATTGCACAGCCTGCATAGGGTGCGATGTACTGCAGCGGAGCAAGCTCACTCGCAGTAGAAGCTACGACAGTCGTATATGCCATAGCACCGTACTCTTCCAGCGTATTTACGATGGAAGCTACGGTAGAAGCCTTCTGGCCGATTGCGACGTAAATACACTTTACGCCCTGACCCTTCTGATTGATGATGGTATCGATGGCAATTGCGGTTTTACCTGTCTGTCTGTCGCCGATAATCAGCTCACGCTGTCCGCGTCCGATCGGAACCATGGAATCGATTGCCTTGATTCCGGTCTGAAGAGGGGTATCTACGGATTTACGGGTAATAACGCCGCTTGCCACACGCTCAATTTTGCGGTAGGCATCCGTCTGCACGGGTCCTTTGCCATCGATGGGCTGACCCAGCGCATTTACAACACGTCCCAGCAGTGCGTCGCCCGCCGGAACCTCAACTACATGTCCTGTTGTACGGACCTGATCACCCTCACTGATGCTGCCCGCACCAAGCAGTACAGCACCTACGTTGTCCTCCTCCAGATTCAGCACCATGCCGAATACATCATTGGGGAATGCCAGCAGCTCACCCTGCATCGCATTCTCCAGTCCATGGATTCTGGCAATGCCGTCCGCTACCCAGATAACGGTACCGACATCCGATACTTCCAGCCTGGAGGCATATCGCTCAATCTGTTCTTTAATAACAGAACTGATTTCCTCAGGTCTTAAATTCATGGATTTTACTCCCTTCCTAGGATACGGGAACAGATTTTCCTTCCCGTTATTCTTTCTGCTGCGTAAGTCCGCTTCAGGATAAAGACACACGCATCAGGCTGTCTTTCATCCGTTTCAGCCTGTTCTGGATGCTGCTGTCTACAACACGGTCGCCGATCTGGATCTTGAGTCCGCCGATCAGCGCAGCATCCACCTGATAATGAATCTGCAGCGATACAAAGTCAGTCGTAGCCAGAAGCTTCTGACGGATGTTCTCCTTCTGAGTATCCGAAAGCTCTTCTGCACTGGTTACATACACGACTCCGATTTTATGATAAGCCAGACAGCGGCGTTCGTAATCCTCACGGATCGCAAACAGCTCGCCAAATCTGCCTTTTTCCAGAAGAAGATGGCAAAATCCGTTCAGTTCTTTGCTGATTTTACCGTCAAATACCCGGTCAAAGACCGCTGTTTTTTCCTTCTGATCCAGCTCCGGATGTCCAAGCAGTGTCACAAATTGGGGATTTTTCCCTAAAATTTCACACATGCCGTTTAGCTCCTCCAGAAGCGTATCCAGCAGACCATTCTCTACGCCCAGGCCAAACAGTGCTTCCGCATAGACCTGTGACACTAGCTTAGCCATGTATTTTCTCCTATTTCTGCAAGAGTCTCTTCGATCAGAGCGTTCTTGGTTCTGTCATCCATGGAAACTCTGACAAACTTGCCAGCCGCATCCATTGCCAGACCAACCATCTCCTGCTTAATTTCATCCGCCGCTTTTTTCTTTTCCAGTTCGGCTTCCACATGCGCATGGGCGATAATACGAGAGGCTTCCTCCCGCGCCTTCGCCACAATGTCCGCTTCATTCGCCAGTGCTTTCGCTCTTGCTGCGCTTAAGATTTCATCCGCCTCTTTGTCCACATTGGCAAGTCTGGCTTCGTAATCTGCTTTCAGCTTTTCGGCGTCCTCCTGGGCTGCCTTTGCATGATCCAGTTCCCCTGCGATCTTATTCTGTCTGTCCTGCATAAATTTGCGGGCAGGATTAAAGAGCAGATAGGACAATGCAATAAACAGCACGAATACAGCGATGATCGTAAGCAGGGAATCCGCAAGCAGCTGGAAATCCAGATCAAACAATCTGGGCTCCATTTCTGCTGCAAGCAATACTGCGTTTAAATTATGCACTCTTCCCTCCTCCTTCCTTCTTGAAATATTCTCTTATCAGGGAAGCAGAGGTTTTACAAACAGCAGCAGCATCGCAATCAGCAGACCATACAGACCGGTTGTCTCGGCAACCGCCTGACCAAGCAGCATGGTCGAGGTGATATCGGATTTTGCACCCGGGTTTCTGCCAACTGCAGCAGCAGCATGACCAGCTGCGATACCCTGACCTACACCAGGTCCGATACCGGCGATAACCGCCAGACCTGCGCCGATTGCAGAACAGCCTAAGATAAAGTTTTCATTGAATTCCATGATAAATCCTCCATTCTTCTGTTGTGTTACAGTTTTGGTATTTTCGTTTATCCTTCCTCTCCGATGGCATCAGAAAGGTATGTCATCGTCAGCATACAGAACACGTAGGTCTGAATTGCTCCCGAAAACAGATCGAAGTACACATGCAGCACTGCAGGCCAGCCGATTGCGATCACCCGCAGAAGTCCGTATACCAGCGCCATCATAACAACGCCGGAAAGCACATTGGCAAACAGACGCAAAGACAGCGAAACCGGAACTGCAATATAACCGATAATATTGATCGGCGCCCAGATTGGCCACGGATCGCACAGCTCTGCCAGCGCTCCCTTTAACTTCTTATGCTTCAGCTTGTTGTAATGAATCAGCGTAAAGGTTGCCAGACCGAGCGGCAGGGTAACGCCGTAATCCGCCGTCGGCGGACGTAACCCCAGCAGACCGGAAAAGTTGCTGATCAGGATAAAAATGAATATGGTTCCAATATAGTTTGCGAACTTCGCCGCATTCTTTCCCATAACCATTTTTACCATGCCGTCCAGCTTTTCCACCACAAGCTCCACGATGTTCTGGAAAAATCCCGGTACTTCAGAAGCATGCTTCATCGCCCGGTTTGCCGCAATCGCAAACGCAAGGATCAGCAAAAGTACGATCAGGAGACAGATATGGGTTGTGGTAATCCACACCGTCTGTCCGAAAAACTGATAGGGAAAGACGCCGTGAATCATAAAATCAATGTCAGCCGAACCATTTAGCAAAATACCATTCGTCATCGTCTCACCTCCTCTTCTTTTCTTTGTATCCGCGTATAAAAGGCTGCAGATAAGCCGAAGCTTTCATTCCCATCAAACCTGCAAACGCCGCTAACGGGTCTGCAAAATGTGTCAGCATCAGGACTGCAAACACGACTAAAACCACAGCATACCGGAGAAGATTCTTCGACGTCACATATTTCTGTGCGCCGTCCCCGAGCTCCAGCGCTGTATCCAGCACCTTCCACATGTGCCAGATTCCTGCCATGGCAAGCAGCATCCCGATCAAGATGCCAAGACCGCTGTACAGCCTGTCCTTTACCCACCAGACGGACACCAGCTCGCACAGACATCCCCACAAAAAAGTGCCGAGCCACATCTCCCGGACGGTTTCATCGATCTTTTTGAAAAAATTTCTCATTCCCTGTCCTTTTTGTCCTTCTTCTGATAAATTTGCCGCGCCAGCCGGTAAATATTCCCAAATCCCGCCAAAACGCCAACAAAAAACAGCACAATTGCAAAAAACTGCGTCCCGAGCCTGCCATCCAGCCAGTAGCCGAGGGCGAACATCATGCCCGTGGGCACAAGCATCATAATTCCGAACTGTGAAATCAGCGTCAGGCACTGCCAGACGGTTTTGTTAAAGGAGTGCTTTGCCACAAAAATCCTCCTGCCATGCACCGGTTTTTCAAGGGATTTTCGCTCTGACTGGCTCTTTTTAAGCTGCCATTTTGGAGAAATCCCTGTCTACCATTATACCCATTTTACGCTTTCTTGTCCACCAGTTTTCTTGGCATTGTCTTAACAGTTTCTGGCAGTTTCCCTGACGATTCCGCGCGTTTTTCCGTCCGTTTTATGCAATAGGCAGGCATGAAAAAACAGCAGGATTTTTGCAGTTGTGAAATCTGCAGAAATTCCTGCTGTTTTTGACGGATCTTCAAACACATCCTGTCATCTGTCTGTTTATAAAAATTTTAGATTCCATAGCAGCTGCAATAAACAGCACAGCGTTTTCAGTTACTGTCTGCTGACCATCTGGAATTTCAGCCGTTTTTAGTAGAAAATATGCCCTCCGATCTGCGTGCCGGTCAGACCTTCAATCGGTGTCCTGAAATATACGCAGCGTCCGACGTTTGTATAGCCGGACATCGCTTCGTCTGCTGCCTTATAACATGCAGCCGTCGCGCTGTCGTTTGCAAGTGCAATCGCCAGATGTCCGTCCAGAACCGGTGCAAACTGCTTATATTGGTAAATTACACCGGATACTGTGTTCGGATAGACCGAGCTCAGCACACGGTTAATGACCACTGCCCCGACTGCTACCTGCCCCGCATAGGGCTGGTTGCCCGCTTCGCAGTAGATCAGGTTTGCCAGAAGATACCGGTCCCCCTCTGCAAAGCTCACCTCGGAAATGTCCCTCCATGCCGATTTCGCAGCAAGACGGGATTTTGCGATTTCCTCCTGCAGCTGTTTTTTGAGGGCTGCAATATTTTTGTCCTGCTCTGCAATCTGATTGCCAAGGGCGTCCGCCTGGGCCTGTGCTTCCGCAATCTGTCCGCTGTAGGCGCTGATGCTGTTTTTGGTGTTGTTGACGCTCGTCATGATACTCGCCTGCTGCTCCTTTGCCTGAGCCTGCAGGTCATCCAACTGCGCTTTTTCCTCCTCCAGCTTCGCCTCCATCTCTTCAATCGCTTCCCGCTGCGCTTTGTAACTCAAAAGCATCCTGTGGTCGTACTCATGGAGCTTTTCCACATAAATACTCTGGTTCAGCAGTTCAGAAAACGTCATCGCACTGAATAAAATCTCATAATACGTGCGGTTATTGTCACGGTAAAGATAACGCAGCCGCTGCTTCATCGCCGCATACTGGCTGCTCTCCGTCTCCTTCGCCTGCTCCAGCTTTTCCTGCGTATCGGAAATCTCCCGGTTCTTATCGATAATATTCTGTTCGATTTCTTCCAGCCGGCTGCTGATCTGCGTCAGGTCATCCGTCAGACCGTTTAACTCTCCCTGCAGGGAGGTTTTTACATTGTTCAGGGAATTGATATTGTTTTCCGTCTGTTTTTTCTGGTCCTTCGTATCGTTCTGTTTTTTCTGTTCTTCCTTGATCTGATTCTGCAGCTCGTTGATCTTATTGTCCGCCTTTGCCGGCAGCGCTGGAACTGCAGCGATACAGAGAGAAAAAACAAGCAGGCTGGCAATTATTCTTCGGAATCCCCGTTTTGTCCCTCTCATCAAAGCTCCATCTTTACGGTCCGTCCGCTTCTGCTGTAAGGTCTGTACGCCACGCCCGCTGCCCGAAACATCCGCTTGGATGCCCGGACAGACGGGGTTTCCGCATACTTGTCACAATCGTAAATCACTTCCCGGATTCCGCTCTGGATGATCGCTTTTGCGCATTCATTACAGGGAAAAAGCGTCACATAGAGTTTCGCCCCAGCCAGGCTTCCACCGCGGTAGTTTAGAATGGCATTCAGCTCGCTGTGCGTCACATAAGGATACTTCGTCTTTAACGTATCCCCCTCCCGCTCCCAGGGAAATTCATCATCAGAGCAGCCGATCGGAAAGCCGTTATACCCCATGGAAAGGATTTTGTTGTCCTGCCCCACAATACATGCCCCGACCTGCGTACCGGGATCTTTGGAGCGCATTCCCGCGAGCTTGGCTACTCCCATAAAATATTCATCCCAGGAAATATAATCCTCCCGCTTCATACACCCTCCTTATAAAAATCCGGTTTTATTTGGTGCCAAAAATTCTGTCGCCGGCATCGCCCAGACCGGGTACGATATAGCCGTGCTCGTTTAAGTGCTCATCCAGTGCGCCAATATAAACGTCTACGTCAGGATGTGCTTCCTGCATTGCCTTTACGCCCTCAGGAGCTGCAATGATACACAGAAAATGGATCTTCTTACAGCCTTTTTCTTTCAGCATGCGAATTGCTGCTACGGAAGAGCCGCCGGTTGCCAGCATCGGGTCAACAACGAAAACTTCTCTTTCTGCGCAGTCAGCCGGAAGCTTACAGTAATATTCTACAGGCTTTAATGTCTCAGGGTCGCGGTACAGGCCGATATGACCGATCTTTGCTGCCGGGATCATCTTGAGCGCACCATCTACCATCCCCAGTCCTGCACGCAGGATCGGAACAATGGCCATTTTACGTCCTTTGATCTCTTTTACTGTTGTGCTGCAGATGGGAGTCTCAATCTGCACATCTGCCAGCTCCAGATGTCTGGTCGCTTCATAGCAGATCATCATTGCGATTTCGCTGATCGTCTCTCTGAAATCCTTTGTACCCGTTTCTTTTTTGCGGATCAGACCGATCTTGTGCTGGATCAGGGGATGATCCATTACCATTACCTTTGACATTTTCATTGTCCTCCTTCGTTTTATGTTCCCAACATCATACCATTATTTTACTTCTTCTTCAATCTTGTTGATTCTTCTGACATGCTTTTCATCGCCGGAAAATGGTGTATTTAAAAACGTCTCTACGATCGACAGAGCCAGGTTCGGTCCGACAATTCCAGCGCCCATTGCCAGCATGTTTGCATCGTTATGCTCTCTTGTCATTTTTGCAGAATAGGTGTCCGCGCAAAGTCCGCAGCGGATACCGGGAACCTTGTTGGCAACGATCGAAATACCAATACCGGTTGTACAGATGACGATTCCCTTTTCACATTCGCCCTTTGCAACTGCTTCTGCCGCAGCGCGTCCAAACTCCGGATAATCACAGGATTCCAGACTGTAGCAGCCGAAATCATGGCACGTATAGCCATTTGCCTCCAGATATCCGATCACCTTCTGTTTCAGTTCGTATCCACCGTGGTCACTTGCCAATGCTATCATTTTTCTTCCTCCCATTTCTGCGCACGCTTTTTGCGCATGCCGAGTTTGTGTCAAGTGCGCGCAGACACAAATCTCGAGATTGAAAAATTTTATTTTTCAATCTTCCTCCTCATACCTGTTCTACATGATGACCTGCCGCCTTTAGCAGCCGGTTCATAATTGCCTGTCCAAAGCCGCTTTCCGCAAAGGATTCCGAAAACAGGATGTCCAGATTTTCATCATCGAATTCCCGCAGAATCCGGTAAAGGCTTCTGCCGACTGCTGCTTCGTCCAGACGGCTCCCAACGCTTTTGATACTCGCCGCATTGCTGTTTTGACGGTAGGCTTCCATCGTCTCGTCCGTTGCGATGATACCCACGCGGTGCCCGTCTGCCGTCGCCTGACGGCTTTTTTCACAGATGGCTTCCTTCACCGCGTCCTGCGCACCCTCGATAATGGTCAGGTCTCCCTTCGGCGCATAGTGACGGTAACGCATTCCGGGTGCCTTAGGTCTTAAATGGCAGTTTGCATCCAAAATCGTCTTGTCAACGTCCACCTGATTTGCAACCTCTTCCAGCATCTTTTGCGTTACATAACCCGGGCGCAGGATCATCGGAATGTCTCCAGTCAGGTCTACGATCGTAGATTCCAGACCAATGCCGACTTCCTCGCCGCCGTCTAAGATCATCTCGATCCTGCCGTCCATGTCCTCTTTTACATACTGCGCCAGCGTCGGGCTCGGTCTGCCGGACGTATTGGCGCTCGGCGCTGCAACAAATCCACCCGCCGCGCAGATAAAGCGCTGCGCAATGGAATCGGACGGGAACCGCACCGCTACCGTATCCAGACCTCCTGTCGTTTCTTTGGGTACAAGCGCGGTTTTATTCAAAATCATCGTCAGGGGGCCCGGCCAAAAGCGCGCTGCCAGACGTTCTGCGATCTCCGGCACCGGATCCGCGATTTTGTAAATATCTTCCCACCGGCAAATGTGCACGATCAGCGGGTTGTCAGACGGACGTCCCTTCGCCGCATAAATTTTCCGTGACGATTCCGGATTCAGCGCATCTCCGCCCAGTCCGTAGACCGTCTCTGTCGGAAACGCCACCAGCCCGCCGGCTTTGATGATCTCGCCTGCCCGAAGAATCGCTTCCCCATCCGGATGTTCTTTATCCAGTGTAACTACGATTGTTTTCATGTTAATTTCCTCGTTTTCTCGTAAAAACCCGTATACAGTATAGCACAGAGGATACAGGGATGCAAACAAATGCACACGGAATCCTGCAGCGGCGCTTTCGCGGCGGTTTGCAAGCCCGGGCGGTTTGATTTATAATATAAATAAAATAATTACAGAAAAGGAACACCACGCTCATGAAAATTCTCGTAACCGGTTTTACTCCGTTCGGCGGTGAAACCGTCAATCCCTCCTGGGAAGCTGTCCGCGCTCTGGAAGATCTGATCGCAGGCGCAGATATCATCAAATGCGAAATCCCGACCGAATTTGAAGCTTCCATTGATGCGCTCAAGGCTGCAATCGACGCACATCAGCCAAATGCCATCCTCTGTGTCGGACAGTTCGGCGGCAGTCCATCCATTCAGATCGAACGCGTCGCCATCAATCTGCGGGACGCCCGCACCCCCGATAACGCAGGCTTCCAGCCGAACGACCGGCCGGTTGTTGACAGCGCGCCTGACGCCTTTTTTTCGACGATTCCGACCAGGCAGATCACAGATCGGCTCCGCGCAGCTGGGATTCCCGCTGCGCTCTCCTACTCCGCCGGGACTTATGTATGCAACAACCTGCTCTATGCTGCGTTATATGAAAGCTCGCAGGCAGAAAAAGGAAACTCTGCGCGCTGCGGTTTTATCCATGTTCCCTATCTGCCCGATCAGGCTGCTGCTGCCGTTTCCAATGCTCCCAGTATGAGTCTTGAACTTATGGTACAGGCGTTGACAATTGCAGTGGGGACAATTGCAGAATGCAGATAAATTTTTCCGGAATTTTAAAATTTTTTATATTTTTTTCAAATTTTATGTAACCATTTGACACCCCGGCAGGATATATAAGTAGCATGTCTGAAAATTCTGCCGTGTCTTCCTATTCTAAACCCGCCGCACCGGTGACAAAATCGCACCGGTGCGGCGGGTTCCTTCTCATTGCCCCATCTGCCGCCCGAGAAATCCGGACGCAGACTGAATCAGCTTTCGTTCCACTTCCCCCATACCGGGCGTTTTGCTCTGCCCCAGCAAAACCACCGCGCCAATCACGTCTCCCTCACAGTTAATCGGGCTGATTGCTTCGCAAACATATTCCTCCACGCCTTCCGGCGCGATCTGCACAAATGTGCGGTCTCCACGTGTCGCAAGAACAATCTGGCGGCTTTCGATCTGCTGCTCCATTTCCCGGCTCAGCGGTTTTCCAATCAGATTTCGGCAGCCTCCCGCCGCCGCGATAAACTGATCCCGATCCGCAATCAGAACCGTATACCCGGAAACCTGTGCAAGGCTTTCTGCATATTGCCTGGCAAAGGTCGTCATTTCCCCGATCGGAGAATATTTTTTCAGGATGATTTCTCCCTCCCGGTCGGTGAAGATTTCCAGCGGGTCCGCTTCCCGAATCCGCAGCGTTCTGCGAATTTCCTTCGGGATTACGATGCGTCCGAGGTCATCAATCCGACGGACAATTCCTGTTGCTTTCATATAAAAAAGTTCCTCCTGCTTCCTACATACTTTCCATAATTTGTGTGATGTGGGTAGTATGCGGAAAACAGGAGGAATTATGCAAAGCTTTTCTTTTTGTCTGCTCCGACATATGTCTTTTTTAGCGGATAAAATTCGTGCAAAACTGTTTCTCGGTATCGGGATACAAAACGCCTGCTTTTTTGCCTGCTTCAAAGCAGCGCATCATCCAGATCATATTTTTTGCAAGGTTGCGCATCGTCTGCATCCCTTCTTCGTCCTTCGGCGCATCCTCTGCCGTCAACCCGTGCACCATATTCCAGTAAGTCGAGCCTGCGGTCGGCATCTGTGCGATTCCGAAATATTTGTTCAGCGCGTCCAGCGAAGCCGTCGTCCCGCCTCTTCTTGCGATTGCGACTGCTGCGCCGGGCTTGAATTTGAAGTTTTCATAGCCGTTGCTGCTGTAAAATGCGCGATCCAGGAAATCGAAAATGCGTCCGCTCGGGTGCGCAAAATAGACTGGCGTTGCGAACACAAAGCCGTCCGCATCCTTTGCCTTTTCCACAAATTCATTCACACCGTCGTCTATAAACACACATTTTCCGGTCTTTCCACAGACATTGCACTGCAAGCAATCCGCGATCGGCTTACCGCCGACCTGAATAACCTCCGTTTCAATCCCCTCTGCACAGAATACCTTTTCCATCTCTTCAATCGCAGCCATGGTGGTTCCGTGAAGGTGACTGCTTCCATTTACAAACATAACCTTCATGCGATAAAATCTCCCTTCTATTGCTCTGCGTCTGCGCTGGCAGGAATTTATTTTTCCGGTTGGTTCACATTGACAACCCTGACGCTCTTCGGCAGACTTTCCTGCACGAGCGCTTCCGTCAGAATCACTCCGCCCTCGAAGCCCGCGAAGGTCACGGCGTACACTTTCCCGAATTTGGAAGACGTCGCCAGGAAATAGCGGTTTGCGAGCTGCGTATTTTTCACCGCAGTCTGCTTGACCATCGCTTCCCTCGCGTCCGGCGTCGTAAAGCCGCCGTTTTGTTCTACGCCGTTCGTCCCGAAAAATCCCTTGTTGAAATGGTATTTCTGGAGATTCACAACTGCTTCCGCGCCAACGATCGCATCCGTTGAGCTTTTTGGCTCCCCTCCGATCAAAATTACATGAAAGCCTTTATCCGCGAGCCGCTTTGCATGGGACAGCGCGTTCGTCACATAGGTTGCCTGCGTTTCGCGGATATATTCGATCATCCAGCCGGTCGATGTTCCGGCGTCCAGATAAACGCAGTCGTCCCGCTCGATCAACGACGCTGCATAACGCGCGATCGCCTGTTTTTCTGCAGTCTGGAGATCTTTTTTCTGCACCATCGAAAGTTCTTTGTTGACAATCTGAGCTGTACGCAGCGCAATCGCCCCGCCGAACACCTTTGTCAGCCTGCCCTCCTGATCGAGCGCAATGATATCACGCCGGATCGTCGATTCCGAACTGTGGAGAATTTCCTTCAGCTCCGCTACTGTGATGCTCTCCCGCTCATATACCAGCCGTACAATTTCTTCCTGCCGTTTTTCTGTTAACATAATATCTCCATTTCGATCACGTTTGTGTACGCGGGCTGACCGCGCCGTTTTTCACACCATCGCAGGATCCCCGGTGCTTCCTATGTTAGCATACAACATCATGTGATGTCCATCCAATGTGACGTCTTCCTTTCCTTTGAGCGTAAGAAGCAATTCTCTTTTATCCATCGGAACCGTTTCGGGCAGCTTTCTTTTTCAGTAATCCAAGGAGTGCGGTTGATACAATCGTTCCGATCACGAGCGCTGCCAGATACATCATCGCGTTTCCAACAACTGGGAATACAAAGATTCCGCCGTGGGGCGCCATCAAAGTACATTGAAATGCCTCGGAAAGTGCGCCGGAAATTCCTGCGCCGATGATGCAGGCAGGCAGTACGTGGAGCGGATCGGACGCTGCATACGGGATCGCGCCCTCTGTGATGAATGCCAGACCCATAATGAAGTTGACCGGACCGGACTGTCTTTCTTCTTTTGTAAACTTATCTTTAAAAAGTAAGGTAGCAAGGGCGATTGCACAGGGAGGAACCATTCCGCCGATCATAACTGCTGCCATAATATCGTAGTTGCCTGCCGCAATCGACGCGGTTCCGAATACATATGCCGCTTTGTTGAACGGTCCGCCCATATCAACAGACATCATACTGCCCAGGATGAAGCCGAGCAGGATCTTGCTGGAGCCGCTCATGCTGGCAAGTCCGGAATTCTCACAACTCCTCCGTTCTTAAACTGCTTATCCTGTGGAATGTATTGTTTGCAACAATGCTTCGACTTCAGCCCGGGTCGCAAGCTGTTCGGAAAATGCGCTCGCGCTTCCGGATGCAATCCCCATGTGGAATGCATATTCGTAATCCTTTTTTTCAAGGTATCCTGCGATAAAGCCCGCTACCATCGAGTCTCCTGCGCCAACCGCGTTGACAACCTTTCCTTTCGGCACAGGGCTCATATATTCGCGCCCGTTCTCGTCAATCAGCACAGCACCTTCTCCTGCCATGGATACGAGGACGTTTTTCGCGCCTTTCTCCTGCAGCTTTTTCGCATAAGGGATGACCTCTTCCCTTTTTTTAAGCTCTACGCCGAAGATCTCACCCAACTCATGGTTGTTTGGTTTGATTAAAAACGGGCGATAGGGAAGTACATTCATCAACAAATCCCGCGTCGCATCGACTGCGATTTCAACGCCTTTGTCCTGAAGATCCGCCATGATGTCCATGTAAATCGTATCCGGCATGGACTGCGGAATGCTTCCCGCGAGCACAAGGATGTCACCCACCTTTAACTGATTGATCTTCTCCCGAAGCGCCGAAACCTGATCCGCCGCGATGTCCGGTCCCATTCCGTTGATCTCCGTCCCGTCAATGTTTTTCAGTTTCACATTGATTCGGGATACTCCCTCTGAAAGTGTCAGAAAATCCGCATGGATGCCATCTGCCGCAACCTTCCGTCTGATTTCCTCTCCGACAAAGCCTGCCAGAAATCCGAATGCTGTGCTTTCAAAACCGAGATTTTTCAAAACATAGGACACATTGATTCCTTTTCCGCCGGCAAGCATCTGTTCATAGGATGTGCGGTTCGTAGCTCCTAATCTGAAGTCGTCAACCCCTACGATATAGTCAAGCGACGGGTTAAACGTTACCGTGTAGATCATCTGCCCTCTTCCTTTCTTCTTTGCTTTTGTTACGTTTATTGTAGTGCCAAACTCATTCAAATTCAATCGTATTCGTTCGAAAAAATGCAAATTCATTTTTGTCTATTTTGACGTTTTAAGGCTATTTCTAAATGAGTTTGAATGTTTTAGTGCATTGGGTTGGTGTTCACGGACGCAGGGCTTATCATTCATTTCCGTTTAATATCTCCACTAGTCTTTTTTCTTTGATAATAGCAATTCCCTGACTTTCATCGCCCAATAGGATCAGATTATCCCCTGGCTGAATATCAAATATTTTTCTTGCTTTTGCCGGTATCACAATCTGACCTTTTTCTCCCACTTTCGTGATTCCAAAAACATGCTTTCCCTTTGGCGGAACACCCAGACCAAGATCATTGCTGTTTTCTCTGTCATAATTTACCAAATCATCCAGACTTACATCCAATACTTCTGCCAGGAGTTTACACTTCTCAATATCAGGTAAAGATTCTCCTGTTTCGTATTTTGAAAGTGTCTGTCTGCTTATACCAATCTTTTCGGCCAGCTCATCCTGCGAAAATCCATGCATTTTACGCAGGGATACAAGGTTGTCTTTAAACATCTTTTTTCTCCTTTTTCAATCCTAATACACACCAACAGATAATCGGTATCCTTCTGATGATTTCATACAAAAGCAATGCTCCTGCAAATGCACTGATTCCCACAACTATATAGACAATTTCTTCCGGAAGTTCTGATGTAAAACTTCTAAGGTAACACGCTGCACAAGCTAATGGAAGATAATGAAAAACATAAATTCCCCAGGATTTTTTTAACATCCATCTTGATACTTTGTTTTCCGCGTTCCCATATTTTTTCATAAATGCCAAAATCGCAAGAATTGAAAACCAACAATAAATACAGGCAGGCAGATTATTAAGCACAGGAGCTACCGCATAATTTTCACCAAAATAATATATTGTGTAGAATATTCCTGTTGCACCAGCCACAATCAAAAAAATCCCCCACCATTTACTTAAGCGTTCAACAACCTCATCATGTGAAAAAATAAAATAACCTGTAAAAAAACAGAACCCGTAAATTCCAAACCGGTACACAGTTACTACCGGCGTATTAAGAACTTGTGAGAATCCATATACACAGACAGTTAACAAAACCAGCAGCCATACTGGTGTTTTTTCTCCTTTTTTCCAGATACGATCCCTTTCAAATTTTCTCACCAGCAGCAGAAGCATCGAAAAAATCCATAACACCTGTATATACCAAAGAACGCCGATTCCTGATATAGCCATGATCACATACCGAACTATTCCTGGAACTGACTCAAAACTTTCCAAAGCACCGCTGATTTTCATATTATAATATCCCAATATCCATTGAAAAACAAAAAGTCCAATGGTGGAAGGAACCAACAGCTTGCGTGTTTTATCCCGGATAAATTCTTTTACATTATGCTTTTCCATATAATATCTGACTGTCATACCAGACACCGTAAATAGCAAAGCCATCATCCATGGATATACAAAATATTGAAAAGCATCCTGCAGCTGTTGTTCTTTAAACGGACCGATTACTCCAAACGGCTGGACACCGTTATACATATAAATCACATGATAAATTACAACAATGCAGACCGTGATCCAGCGAATATTATCCAGATATATTCTTCTTGTGTTATCCATATTTTTCCCACCTTTGCAATTATTTTTAACATATTTTAGCATATAAAAAGTGGCCTTACGACCAACTTCCCTTAACATTATCTACTCCATTTTGTTAAAAACCGTTGCATTATGCTATCCCTTTATTCACAGCTTATTCTATTTCTTCTCATAAAAAAGAATGTGCCTTGGCACATTCTCGCGCCGAGGCGCGGTTGCCTCGGCA
>OGYU01000665.1_pt1 | contig 27414 bp, 17 predicted proteins | sample 1576581 | NCBI WGS metagenome assembly OGYU01 (sample SAMEA3541547, study PRJEB24748) | human gut metagenome | biome: human gut; feature: human-associated habitat; material: faeces | place: China | collected 2012 | reverse complement strand
AACCGCCTGCTCTTGACATGCCATTCAACAACTGTTATATATAAAACAAGGGTGAGAAGCCTGATTTTCAGGCTTGCCACCCTTGCATATCATAGAAGAATCTTATTTACAGACTTTTTCTCACAGTCTCTATGATTCTAATAATATCATTGTGAGCTTTCTGATAAGTTTGTAATTTGTTCTTATCGTTTGGATACAGTGCTGGATAATTCTTTAATAATGTATCAACGTCATTTAAAAATGGAATCAAGTCTTTGCCAAGTGTTTTTTTGTATATTTTGATATCATTTGAAAAATATGACTGGACAATTTTATGCCAGGGGATTAGCTTGGTCAATTCGTCTATTGCGATAAACATCGAAGAATACGGATGAAGAGCTTGTTCTGTTTCTGGAAGATCTAATATTTCACATGTTATTTTTTCTGTAATTGCTTCATTTAGATTGCGAAAACTTGAGTTAGATTCAATTCCTAAATAATCTTCCCTGAATAATCTATGCTTTACAGATTTTTTGTGAACATATTCGTGCAGGAATAATCGCTGTGTGACTTTGGAATCTCTTAATACAATCTTCTTTGTTTCAATGTCGAATTTGCCTGCTTTGCTTTGTAAATCTGGATATTGAGTATTACATAGCGAGTCTGTAATAATTTGTATCCCCTCGTTAATATTATCACAATTTTTGGATATGTCATATTTCTTAAAAAAATCATTTGTTTTATCGATTAGCTCATTTGTTATAATCTTATCCCAAGTATACAATTCTTTTTCCTCTTCTGTAAATGTAATGTTTTATATTGTTCTTGCTTATAATCAGGCAAAAAACAAATCTTCTATATATATTAAAATGATAGCATTATTGCTTTCAGAATTCAACGACGCATTTTTTCGTACAAAAATATCATTATTATAAATTATCTTATACTTTCGATGTAGAAAATTGAGAAGATGTAATGCTTCTGAAGAATCATTAAGTAAAAAAGTGAATTCGAATTCACTTTTTCGAATGAAACAACATGTAGTGTAGAGTATCAGAGGTTATGAACTTATTTTTCATTTTCTTCATATTAAAAATATCCGATTAAGGACAGATAGAAACTTGCGGAATAAATGGCATGGCCGATATGAAAGTTCTTTTATCAGGTTTCTATTAATTAGAAAAGCAAATGCTGATATGAAGATTTCGGCTATGAACATTTTTTTATTTTTTTTTCATATTATGTATGTCCCGATTGAGGATGAGAAAATAGGAAAGGAGGTTCCGGCGGATGAGACATAAAACTGGCTCACCGCCACATGACAAAACTGCGTTTGCCATGGGAGCCCTTTGGGGAAATAAGTCACCGCCGGTACGATTTATTGGCGGAAAAGTGAAACTTATTTTTTTTGAAAGGAGCTCTTTATGGAAAGAAAGAAGAAAAGCGCGCTGTGTAACAAGGTGATTTCCTTGTTTACATCTCTTCTTATGGTACTTAGTACCATTATTGGGTATATCCCAACTTCTGCAGTAAGTGTTTCCGCTGCAGACAGTTATCCATTACAGGAGATCTCTTCCGGAACAAAGCTCTCAACTCTGAGAACGTATAATCCAGAAAGAGATATTTTAATTAATCCTACTCCGGAAAAAATATCCGGTTACTCGACAAATGATGATTTTGATAAAAATAAGGACGGTTCTTTATGGAAAGACAAATCCGGAAGATTTCTGCGTATCAGGACAAAGTCTGGGTTTGCAGAATTTAATGGCAAAGAGTGGGATGTTGAGGAAAGTAAATTCCATCCAACTATTACTTATTACAAGGCCGGATATGACAAGAAAAACAAACAGTATTACAACCTGACTATGCGTGTTGAAAAATACGAGTCTGACGGTTATATCTGGTACATGGCTGACAGCAGTACGAGGGATAAACAGTATTCCAAGATTACCATAAAACCGGAGTGTCCGTATATTTATATTGACACAAAGAAATCGTCTGTTGGTATTTCTGGGTTAAAGAACGTGCAGTGCAGTTTTACCTGGTCAAGATACATAGGAGAGAATGATTCTGAAGAGATTCCTGCTGATCAGGTTGCAAAATTAAATTCTTATATTACTATCAGGGATATTGATGGTGGACAGGCAATAAAGATTGCAGGAAATCAGAAGGGTGACTTAGACGTATATAAACTCAAAGGTTCAAAGTTTATCACTGAACAGGATGGTTGGTATGTTTCAAAAAGTGATGAAACAACTTCCCCTAGTGAAAAAAAATCATGGGTTCAGGCATTATTAACAGGAAGCCCAACTTTTATTATGTGGTTCCGTGCCGGTCAGCCCAATAAAGTTGTACATGATACGGAGTATAACAAACAGTGGGGTATGCCCGCGAATACGTGTTATAGCTGGAATAAAAATAAAGCGGGTATGATCTCTGGTCATTATTTCGAGTATACAGCAGAGTCTTTAATTAATACTATTCCTGTTACACCAACTCCTACTCCAGGTGGGGATCCAGAACCAAACGATCCTTCAATCGAGAAAGTAGTAGTCCAGAAGGGCGGTTCTTACGATGATGCATACAAAGCTGCATCCCCGGAAGATGCCTTTGAGATCAACGATTATGATGATTACGATTATCTGATCAAAACAGCAGGTCCGGGAGCTGAAACAGATTCCTACGAGATCGTGGATACTCTGGAAGACTGTTTGACAATTGATGATACTCATCATATCACTGTTACTGATAAGGATGGCACGAACGTGTCCAATGACTTTAATCTCTCGATTAAAGGTCAGACTATTACCGCTTCTGCAAAAGCTGACTATATGAAGTCCAGTGACTTCAAGAAAGCTGATCAGGAGTTTATGGTTCGCCTTACCGTACACAGAATCAAGACAAAAGATGTTTATACCTTTATGGCACCATGGATCGCAAATGATCCGGAGAACACAGGATATACCTTCTATGTTCCGAATGCGTCTACTGTACGGTATCATGTCAAAGATGCTAAGGAAACAACACAGCTGGATTCTGAGGAGTGCTGGGTAACTGATGAGATCAAGTCTAAATTGACAGTGGAAAAAGATGCGAAATATGACGACTGGAAAGTCGGAGATGAAGTATCTTACTCTGTTGAGGTGACTCAGACAAAACAGGATGGATATGCAACAAATGTTGTCGTAAAAGATACTGATATCCCTTCAAGCCTGAAACTGGTGAACAATGGATGGGAAGTATCCGGACCGAACAGCGGAACCATTCCTTCAATGTCTTCTACTGAAGAGGGAAATGGATGGATCCTGACATGTCCGTTACTGCAGTACAATGAGTCAATCAAGATCACATTCAAGTGCATCGCAACAGCGGATTCTAATGGACAGGACTGGATCAATACTGTAACAGCTGAGGCAGATAACTTTACGGATGATGACGGCAGCAGCATTACTGCTTCCGACAGCGCAGAAGTATGGGTAAACAGCCCGGTTCTTACTGTTGATAAGGTAGCTGACCGTTATGAGTATGAAGTAGGCGATACTGTGAATTATACAGTAAGCGTAAAGAATACTGCAGACTATACGATCGCACAGAATGTGGAAGTTTCCGATATTGATATTCCGGAGGGACTGGAGCTTCAGGGTGACCCGACGATCGAGATGGGTGGCGAAGATACATCTATCGGATGGCCGGTTGTAGATGGAACAACAACCATTGCAACAGAAGAGAGAGACAACAATGTGGAAGTCACAAGTGATGGAAACAGCTGGACAATCAATGCGAAATACCTTACATCCAAACAGCCTCTGAATATTACATTCAGCTGTATTGCAACAAAAGCAGCAAACGGCGTGGAAAGCCAGAACGTTGTATCTGCAACAGCAGACAATTTCTTAAGCCTTGATGAAAATCAGGAACCGCAGACCGCACAGGATGATGCAGAAGTTTATGTAAACACCGCTTACTTTGACATCGAGAAAACATCCGATGCATACGAATGGCAGGTAGGTGATCATGTACCGTTCAATATCACAGTCAAGAACGTGAATGACGAGGGTACACAGGATCTTGCCGATGACGAAAAATATGCAGACGTTGATGAAGGTGAAAAAGAGAAGATCGGTGCCACAGGCAAAACAGTGGCACGTAACGTGATCATCACTGATAAAGACATCCCTGCAGGATTCAAACTTGATTTTGGTTCTGTAGATGTACAGACAGGTGATACATCCAAATCCATAGAGGATGAGATCGATGAACAGTTAGCAGCTCTTGATAATGATACAGAACAGTCCATGACAGAAGATGAGATCCTTGCAAATGCAGGCATTGACCTGGATGAGGACGGATCAGATTCTGATGGTGATACAAACCTTGATCTTCCAGAACTGAATGGAGATCAGGATGGAACTGGTGATTCAGATCTTCCGGATGTAACTAATCCAGAAGAACATGAGCCGACTCCTGCTGAGGAAATGACTGTAACAGGTATCCCGGACAGCTTTGAAGACCATGTAGCAGGTACCGCTGATAAGACAAATAACGTTGACGAATCCTTATGGAACGAAACCGTTACAACTCCTATCACAAAAGAACTGACACAGGTTGGAAACGGCTGGGAATTAAAGATCAGCAATCTTCCGGCAGGAAATGATGTAAACATTAGATTTACCTGTGAAGCACTGGAAGCTGGTAATGGAGCGGAAGGTGTGAACGTTGGTACTGTATCCGCAACAAACGGCATTGAGAAATCCGATGATGCTGAGGCATATATCAACACTGCTGCTTTATCTATTGATAAACAGATGGTAAATAAGTATGCTGCAGGCGGAGAAGAGGATGCTCAGGACGGACGTGAAGGATATGAGTTCCGCGTTGGTGATGATGTTGAATACAAACTGGTAGTTAACAACAACCAGAAAGGTTCCATTGCCAGAAACGTAGTAATTTCCGATACAACCATTCCTGTAGGTATGGAACTGGATGAGAGCAGTATTACTGTTGAAGGTGTTCCGGAAACATATGTGAACCCGGTAGCTGGAACAGACGATCCTGCAAACCAGTTAGACCCTGACCATTACAATGAGACATCCGTAGAACCAGTCAACTACAATGTTGAGCGTGTAAACGGTGGCTTCCAGGTTACTATTGATAACCTTCCTTGTACAACAGGCGATACTCTTAACAACGTAACAACACCGGTTGTTATCACATATCACTGCACACCAGGTTCTATCTTAAACGGATATGAAGTTATCAATACAGGAAAAGCTGCTGCTGATAATGCAAGTGAAGTAAAAGATTCTGAGAGAATCTGGATCAACAGTCCAGAACTCAAGGTGATCAAAGATTCCGACCGTTATGAATACATGGTTGGTGACACTGTCACATATCAGGTAGACGTAACTCAGGAACAGGCAGGATGCCTTGCAAGAGACATCACGATCACTGATGTTATAGACACTGAAGGAGTAAAACTCCAGAAGAATTCCATCGTCCTGATCGACGAAGACGGTAACAAGATCGAGCCGGAAAGTGTTGAAGTAAATGGCAACACATTTACTGTAAACACAGGACGCAACCTGATCAACAATAAGTCCGGATATACCACTGTTGATATGTCCAAGGCTGATGATGAGAAGGGTGACTCCGGATACTTCCAGAACGGTGAATACAACCCGTTAGGAATCGACAAAGAATCCAAACTGACACTTGAATATGCCGTAGAGATCACAGATGAGGATCTTGCAGGACAGAGTATCCATAATACCGTAACTGCCAACTCCAAGGAAAATATCCCTGTAGAGGACGAGCATGAGGTTCTTGTTTACGGACCAGCCCTTGACATTGTTAAGGAATCCGATAAAGTAGAATATCAGGTCGGTGAAAAGGCTCAGTACAAACTGACAATCCGTGAACTTCGCGACAACATCACTGCAAAACAGGTAGTTGTAACAGATGCATTCCAGCAGGAAGGCATGAAGATCTCCAAGATCAATGTCAGACTGAATGGAGAAAATCTCGACACTGCTGAGATTGAGCAGACTGCAGACAATGCGTTCACGATTAATACCGGTGTGGATATGACAATCGAAGATAAGCTGGAAGTATTCTATACAGTAGTCTTCACAGATCCATCCCTTCATGATCAGGATATCGTAAACGTTGCAACTGCAAAAGGTGAGAATACTGAGGAAGAGAGACAGGACAACTGTGTCCACATCGTAGATGAGACTCCTGGACTTGAAATCAAAAAGACATCCGATAAGACATCCTACAAAGTAGGAGAAACCGGTCATTATACCGTAGTTGTTTCCAATACAGAAAAGGGCACAACTGCACGTAACGTGATTATCAAGGACGCACTTCAGGTAGAGGGAGCCAAGATCGTTGACGGATCTATCAAGATCTACAATGATGCAGGCAAACTCATGGATGATGCAGAGATCGAGCATTCCGATACGGATTATGCGATCGCAACAGGTCATGACCTGGAATATAAAGAACAGTTTACTGTAAATTATGATGTTCTGTTTGAGGCTGAGACTCTTGCTGGTAAAGACATCCTTAATGTTGCCAGAGCTACATGTGACAACTTAAGAGTGGAAACCAAAACACCAAGTCCGATCAAACTGGCTAATGGTCTTGAAGTTTACAAGTCCGCAGATCCTGCAACAGGTTCCGTGGTTAAGAACGGAGATACCATCAATTATTCCATCAATGTCAAGAACACATCCAACGATGACATGAAGAATGTCCTTGTAAAGGATATGATCCCTGAATATACGGAGTATGCTTCCAGTGAAGAGCAGGACGGTGTGGTCACAGGCACCAGAACTCTTAATGACAAGCTTTATGCTACATTTGTAATCGAATCCCTTCCGGCTGGAGAGGAGAAAACCGTTTCCTTTGCTGTAACTGTAACAGATGCACCACAGGAAGCAATGATCCTCAATGTAGCCCAGGTTCGTGTAACCAAGTTTGCACTGGATGACCAGACAGACAATACATGGACACATGAAGCATTCAGAAATACAAATGAAACAGTACACTATACTGATACCAGATGGGTCAAAGACCAGAATGTTGTATATATCGACGGTGGAAAGCTTTCCATTGAAAAATCATCTGACAAGATGAACTATTCTGTAGGCGAGACTGGACATTACACAGTTTCCGTTAAACAGAAAGTGGAAGGTGCAGTTGCAAGAAATGTTGTTGTAGCTGATAAACTGCAGAAGAAGGGTGCTTACATCCAGAAAGATTCCATCAAGGCATACATCCTCAGAGAGGGTGCAGAAGAACCGGAAGAGATCGAGGATGTACAGCTCGTAGCGAAAGACTTCGAGTATACCCTGTATACAAATACAAACCTGAAATACGGTGAAGAGGTCCTTGTGAAATACGATGTTCTCTTCAAGGATGCAGAACTTGAGGGACAGCAGATCAAGAATGTCGCCCTGACAAAAGATGATTCTACTGTACCGGGTGATGAGCCAACTGATACAAACAGAGTAACTGTCGGTGATGCAGGACTGATCATTGCGAAGTCCAGTGACAAGACAAAATACAAAGTTGGGGATGTTGGTAAATACACTCTGAAAGTTACTGCTGCTGACCAGTCAAGAACTATCAAGAATGTAGTTGTCAAAGATGTTATGAAACAGAAGGGCGCACACCTGGTAACAGGAACTGTTCGCACCTACTACGATAACGAAGAGCTGAAAGTTGATGTTCAGGAAAAGGATAACGGATTTGTTGTTGAGACAAAACATGATCTTTCCGGAACACATGCGATCTATGTAACATATGATGTTGTATTCGAGGAGGCATCCTTAGACGGAAGAGATGTAACAAACATCGCTACCACATGGGGTGATAATACGAACCCATCTGATGATGAGCATACCGTTCATGTAGGAGATGGTGATACACCGGATACACCGGATAAACCGGATAAACCGGATACACCGGACACTCCGGATAAACCTGGCGTTGGCGGAATGACTATCACAAAGACAGCTAACAAGAACGAAGTCTCTGTTGGAGACGTTGTATCCTATACACTGTCAGCAACTGTTAATTCCGGTAAGGAAACAGCTAAGAACGTAGTCATCACTGATACCCTGGATGCAGACCTGTTCGAGCATCTTGAGATCGTGAAAGATTCCTTCAGAAGCTATCTGGATGACTCTGAGTTCCATGGTGCAGACTTAAGCATCAGCTCTACAGGATTCACACTGAAATCCGGCAAGGATATGAAGCCTGGACAGGTCATGAAAGTCACATATGATGTTAAGGTAAAAGATGATACCCTGAAAGGCAGGACCTTCAAGAACATCGCTGCCGTATCCAGTGACAACATGGACACTGCTAAGGACAAAGAATCCGTAAAGGTTAAAACAGATGATCCTGTTGAAGGCGGAATGACCATCAGCAAGAAGGCAAACCAGTCCAAAGTATCCGTTGGTGATACCGTATCTTACACTCTGGAAGCTAAGGTCAACTCCGGAACAGATACAGCCAGGAACGTAGTGATCAAGGATACTGTTGATTCTGCATATGCAAAATATGTATCTATCGACAGAAGCTCCGTACGCTGCTACATTGACAATTCTGAGTTCGCTCCGAAGAGTCTGGATGTAACTGAAAACGGATTTACCGTAACATCCGGAAAAGACTTAAAGCCTGGTCAGGTAATGAAAGTCACTTATGACATGAAGGTTGTTTCCGACAAGCTGAAAGGCAAGTCCATCAAAAACGCAGCGGTAGTAAGCAGTGACAATATGAATCCGGGCAATGACACAGAGATCGTTGAAGTTCCTTCAGATAAACCTGTAACAGGCGGACTGAACCTTACAAAGATCGGTGATCACAGCCAGATCAATGTTGGTGATACTGTAAAATATACTCTGATCGGCAAGACAACTTCTGCAGATACAGCCGTAAATGTAGTAATCAAAGATGCCTTAGATAATAAGGGTGTGATCGATGAGAGCAGCATTAAGGCATATCTGGATGACCAGCTCTTTACACCTAAGAAATTAAGTGTAACAGATGACGGCTTCACAATGGAAACAGGCAAGGATCTTGCAGCAAAACAGATCCTGAAGGTAACTTACAGTGTCAGATTTGCAGACGAAAGTCTTGCAGGAAAGACAGTTAAGAATACCGCAGTGATCTCTTCTGATAACATGGATCCGGTTGATGCTGACCATGGTGTTACTGTAAATCCGAAAGAAGAGGAGAAACCGGCATTATCTATTGATAAGAGCGTTAACCTCTCCAGTGCTTCCGTAGGAGATACACTCAGCTATACATTGACTGTAAAAGAGACAGAGAAAGATCAGACAGCGAAGAATGTTGTCGTTCGCGACAATTTTGATACCACAGGTATGAAAGTTGGAGGAATCCAGGCAACATTAGACGGTAAGTCTATCAAGGCAGATGTAACCAAAGCGGATAACGGTTTTGTAGTAAATACAAATACTGATCTTGCATATGGTTCCACTTTAAAGATCACTTACCAGGCAGTCGTATCTGACTCCAGTCTTGCAGGAAAGATGGTTGGAAATACAGCCGTTGCATCCGCAGATGATGCAGATGAGGTAGCTGCAAATGCAAGCGTATCCATCGCCGAGAATCCGTCTCCGAGTGAGACACCTGCTCCAAGCACAACCCCGGCACCGGGAGCTGACAGCAGTGATAATACAACCAACACAGTTGGACCAAAGACAGGACTTGTGAACCATGCAGGCATGTATGCGGGAATCGGTCTTGGAATCGTGGCAGTAGCCGCAATCGCAGTTTTCGTCATGAGACGGAAAAAGAAATAAGCAGTAATTCTGCTGGAGGGAGATCAGCCTGAAATGGCTGGTCTTTCTTTTTGTCTGAAAAATATTATTTTTCATATTAAATCCAGAAAGAAAAAGATAATTTAAAGTCTTCGTGTAGGAAGCTTATAAATCCTACTATACGGCATACTCAAAAATAATACTGGGGGTTAATTGATATGACAGAAGAAAGGAAAAAAGAAATATTAAAAACAATCGAAGAAAGAATTAGCAGCATTCCAGAAGAGTATGTCTCTAAAGTTATTGCTGACTGGTTTTTCTGTAGCGGAGAGGAAGATTTGATGGAAGTCGCAAAGAGTATCAAAGGGAAAGATTCTGACTTAAGCCAACATATGCGGGATTGGTATGTTAAAACCAGAGGATGTACAAAAACTGAAATGGCTCTTGTACTCACAGATCCAGAATTTATGCTCACGTCGTCTTTAAAAGACAAGATTCTGAGCCAAAATAGTATTAGGTTGATGCAAAACGATAATTTCAAAAAGAAAAGTCTCTATGATTGTATTAGAAAAAGTATGTTCTGATACCCATAGAGGAAGTATTTTGGGATGGCCGGCTGAAAATTTTGCATGGGTTGAAAATATCTGAAGAGCTGCTCAAAAAAAGGATCTTATTTTCGTATCAGAATTGACCAGTTTCAATTTGCGGTATATAATACTTATAACACAAAAAGGATATATCGAAAAAAGCTCACTTCGAGTGGTATATTCTTTCCTCACTTCGAGGTGTTAGTTCCCTGACAGCTGTTATTTTTGATAGCTGCCAGGGACTTTTTTATCCATCTTATTTCTTTGACATATTGTCAGTAATCAAATGACGAAAGGAGAATGCAAAATGAAACGATATCTGGTCAGTCCAGAACTGAAACCGTATCTGCGCCGCATTATGGATCGCAGATCCTTAGATTACAGCTTTCAATGTGCTGATGGAAAGGATTATTGTAATATCTACATGTCGAGTAATTCTTTTCATAAGTTGATCAAACGTGCTGCCTGCGAAAAACGCTCAAAGGAAGAGGGTGTTACATTCGTGACAGAGGAGGAGAGTAGTAATCCAATAAGATGCGCCGCACTTAAAAGGGAACTAGGTGTTAGCAGCACCATAGTTTATAAGTAGCTTGTTGTAGCATGACTGACCAGAACCTGGTCGGTCTTTTTTTGTCCTGCTTAAGGAGAAATAAGATGACGAAATTAGAAAATAATATTAAAAATCTCTGTGTAGAGAACATGGGTATTTATGGCTGCAAACACGCAGTAAAAGAGCATGTTTGGACTGGAAAAGCACATATGATCGCCAAGTTAAAGAAGAATGTTAAGTCTATGCAAGAGGAACCTTTTGTATATGCCTGTATGTTTTTCTCAGCAGAAACATTGATTTCCTGTGTTAAAGAGATACTCTGGGAGGATCGGGAGGATGTAGAGAAATATATCCAAAATAAAAGGATTGCTCAGGAATTAGAGCTGGATTACACTTTTTCAGCGCCTATTGCCGAAGGAATCGCAATGGGAACGGATTGGAACCAAATGCATCCGGCCTCCTCTGTAAGACTTGTAATATGCAAGGATAACTATACTTCTTTTCGTATCGTTACAGCATATCCATATCCCTCATTTGATGAAATGGATGAATGGTACGATGCTGTCGACCAGGGGTTTAAAATAAGTCGGTGAAAGCCGGCTTTTTTCATGAATACAACCAATGCCGTTGGTTCAAAAGCAGGACTTGTGAACTATACAGGAATTCTGTTGGAGGAGGGGGCTGTCGGTAAATAACGTTTTTTAGCGCTGACAGCACCTGCATGTCTGGGAGGAAGGGAACCACCGGCTCATCTTGCGGAAGTATTTCCCTGCCTTCTCCATCTTACACTTTACAATGGTCAGGAACTGTGACCAGCCCACCGAAGCGATGGCCTTGGAAAGATGCCGGTTCTTCATCATGTTCTTCACCGCCAGGTCTTCGCAGATGAAAGCAGTGTAATTATCTGCAATGGCCCTTGCCAGCTTGTGGTGGAAATCCCTTCTCTGGTCAGCGGTCTTACGCTGTTCCTTTGCCACCTTCGCACGTGCCTTCTCCCAGTTCTTCGAACCCTTGTGAGTGTTTTTGTCGTACTGCTTTCTGGATAAACTCTGCTGGAACCGGCGCAGGCGTTTTGCATGGACCTTGATCCATCTTGGGTTGGGAACAGTAAACGTCTCTTTTGCATTTCCGAACATCCCGAACACCTTGAGCCCGAGATCAACAGAAATGACCTCGTCTGCATGGATGACCGTCGGGAATACCGGACGGTCGATCACCGTTTCCATCTGCAGGGATACCCGGTACCGGCTGTTCGTCCTGGTCACTGTGGCAGATTTTATGGATACCCCCAGAGGCTGCAGGTCAGCAAGTGTCTTCCCCTTCGGGAGTACGAACCGGACATTGCCGATCTTTGGCAGCTTCAGGTATGGCAGCCCGTCTATCATCTTTAATTCGATGTTGTTGTTTGTATAGTTCGTGGTAAAGCTGTTCCCGTTCGGCTTCCTGGAGGAAGCAAAGTTTGGGAAGCCTGACTTCCCGCTGAAAAAGTTCTGGTAGGCAGTTTCCACGTTCTGGCAGGCATTCTGGTAGACGAACTTGTCGGTCAGTTTCAGGAATTCCTTCTCCTCCTTCAGCTTTGACAGGAACTCCTTTTTATACTGGTCTATGGAAAGGGTTTCCTTGTGCTCGTCGTAATATTTGATCCGTTCGGCCAGGTAATTGTTATGGATATACCGGCTGTTGCCGATGTTCTGGTTGATGCGGGAGGTCTTATCCCCGGGGATCAGCTCCAGGAGCAGACCGTAGTTGTAGATACATTTGCCATAAGGCTCCAGGGCTTTGTTTTTTCGCTCTGTGATATTGTGTCCGCCCTTTCCTCCATGGAATACAAATATCCCGTCTGTTACCTCCACTGTAACAGGGGATTTGGAAGGCTTCTTTTCATCCTGGGCAGCCTTGCCCTTACTGATGATCTTCTTATTTGCGTTGGCCATGCCCATACCTCCTTCGTAAATCTAACTATCCTTATTATGACAAAAAAGACAGACTCATGAAAACTGACACGAGAAAACCAGCAGGCATGGGGGAGATAAAGAAACCGCCTAACTCATGACTGAAGTCACAAGAATGCGGCGGTTAATTTTCAAAATCAGTATTTTTAGAAATAATTTCACATACCTAAAGCTTTGCATAAACCTCATCACAGAATGGACGAATCTAATATGATGAAAATAAAAAAAAGAGTATCATCTCTGATACTCTTTTCCCGAAAAAGTGAATTCGAATTCACTTTTTTCTTATTTACAAGTACGGCTTATAACATTAGACCAATTCGTGTAGAGTTTTTTTCCTTCCGGAGTTACATGGAAAGCCTTAACCTTATAGCAGTATTTCTTACCATAGGTTAATTTTGAATTTGTGTATTTTAGGGTATTTCCGGAATTAATGGTCTTAATCTTTTTATATTTTCCAGTTTTTCCAATTCTACGGTAGACCACATATCCATCAGCATTCTCTGCCTTCGACCATTTCAAATACGCCTTATTGTTTTTCATGGAAACAGATTCCATTCTGACATATCCAGGCGTAGTAGAAACTGTCAGCTCATTTGAATAATCTCCATAAGATATGGTTCCGTCGTCCATTTTTTCATAGAGACGAACCTTCACTTTTTTAGTATCACCAAATCCTATCGTGGCAGATGCAAAATAATCTTTTTCGAAATCCGACTCATCTAATCTTACATCATTATCCAAAGTATATTCTCCGGTTTTCGGATTGCCTACCATGATCTGATATCCCATGCTGTTCGCATTGTCTAGGACATCTTTAGTGAGATTCCATTTCAAATATACATATGAAGAGTTTTTCTTTACAACAGCTTGGATTACAGGGGCTTTTGAAACGGAGGCATTTGAAGCTGTTATCGGAAGCGTACCGGTAACTCCATTTGGAGCAGATACACTTAAGGTAGTTGTTCCAGCAGATCTTCCCGTTACCGTAACATCCACCCATCCCTTTCCTCTTGCCGTTATTTTTGCAGACGCAATCTGTTCGTTGTCCACACTGCAGGTTAATGACTCTGCAGCTTCCTGACTTTCCGCAGCTCCTGGATTTGAAATATAGAATCTAGTTGTACGACTGCTTCCGCTTAAGATAGGATCCTTGACAAGATTTCCATCTCCAATGATATTTTCTATTTCTGTTGGCAAAGAAACAACAGAAGATCCATAGAGTCGACCCGGAAGCTCTGATGTTAACTTCCAACCTGTACCATCATTTACATAGTAGCCTGCATTTGTACTAACATACAAACTATTGCCATTTGCTCCAATATATTCTATTTCAGAAGCAGGAATGCCTTTGCATGAATATGTATTTGCACAACGTGTGTGGTCATTTGATTCCCAAATATCTTTAAACCAATAGCCATTGTAATCTTCCAAGAAACTATATGGAATATAGCGAACCGTCGCATCAAGAATATAGAATCTATTATTTAATTCAACTTCCACCCAACCATGACCATTTCCTTCGATATCATGGCCTATCCTAACGTAATTTGTGATTCCCATTTTCGTCAGTACTGTTGAAAGACCTGTTGCAAATCCTCCACATACAGCCCTTCTTAAAACTAAAGAACCATACGGATCCTGATTTCCCATTTCTTTTTCATTACTATATGAAGTATTTTCCTTAAACCAAGCCATAATCATAGAAATTTTTTCTAAATCTGTATTCTGGCTTGTTATCCCAGCTTCTGAAATAATCTGTGAAACAGCTCGGTCTACTGCATTTATTTTATAAGATGTCAAATCAGATTTATAATCATAAACTCCGTTTGGAGCCACGTTTACTTCCGCGGCATCCACCCCACTACCTGATCCGTCATCCACATCCGGAACCTCCTGGTCAGAGAAAGCATTCTCCGCGGCATCCTCTCCAGCGTCCACACTGTCATTTACAACACCCGCACCATCGACAGCATCAGAAGAAAATAAAGAAGTATCCGGAATCTCCGCGGAATCTGCAGAATCAGCATCCGTTCCATTTACAGCATCATTCACAACAACACTGTTTCCATCTGAGAATTCCGCAGCATAAATCGGGGAAGTAGAAATCATAGAAACAGCCAGTAACATAGAAATCACTTTTTTCTTCATAAAACAACATCCTTTCTTATAATTAGAAAATGCGATTCGGGGCTTATACTGAATATAAAAATATTCTCCGCGGCATCCAGCCGACTGACGATCCAAGCCCGAATCCAGGTTAATAGTATTATACCACATAGGCTTATAAAATCAATTGCTTATGTTGTATTTGATGGTTATACTTTAGCATAGACAGGGGCTGTAAAAAACTGGTACGGAAAAAAGGGACTAGAAAAAAGAAATGGGAGAAAAAGAAAGAGGCTTAGCTGTATCAATGCTGATAGATAAATTACGGTTTCAGATGAAAGACATATCAGCTTACGGTTCTTAATACCAAAAGAAGCCGGGCGGCAATGGTATTCTCTGCGGAATTATCTGTTTTACTTCCTATAAGAATATACTGCGGATATACCCTGCTGGCAGATTTATTATCCGCGGATTGCAGACCTCCGGTATGTTTCATAATATCCAGACTGTAGAAAAAAATGATCAGCTGAATCCTCCGCGGCAGTATCGGTTTTTGATCCTTTCAGACAGCAAGAGGATTACTATGGGAAATCTCCGCGGACAAACAAAAGCTTTCAGAATGCCGACGGGATGGTGACAGAAATCTCCGCGGATGTTCTATAAAAAATCAGCACAAACAAAAAAAGAAATAAGAAAAGACCTTGACTATAGAACTTTTTCAGAAGAACCGGAAGATTACGCAACGAAAAAAAGAGTACCAATTCTGATACTCTTCTTCTCAAAAAAGTGAATTCGAATTCACTTTTTTAGTCTTATCCTGATACCGTCAGATATCCAAGTGCGTTCCTGACTTAATAAGTCGGGATTAAAAGAGGGGAGCGAAAACCAGCTTCTTCTTTTTCATATCACCATATTTTTGAAAAGACCCATTAACTCAGATTCCTCTTCATCATTTAAGTTACCAGTTTCTTCCAGCTCATCTTTTGAAGATTCCTGTAAGGAAGCATCTTCCTGGATTTCCGGCTCCAGACTCTCATTTGGAGATTCCTTTAAAGGATCTGTTTCCCTGGAATTCCCAAAAGAGTCTTTTGTTTCAGGGACATTTGAATCCTCCGGTTTCTCAGGAGGCAGATCTTTTATGACAACTCCTCCAACTTCTATCGGCGATTCCGCCACACGTTTCTGCTCGGAAGTCTTTTCTCTTACATATCTGCTGACCGGAGCCGGGACAACTTCGCGTTCCCCAAAGATCCCCTTTTCCCGTTCTGAAAAATATCCCAGGTTTTCCTGTGCTGTATAACATCCCGGAAGAACGAAACACAGATATACCCTGAGCAGCTGCTTGATAAAATTGTTCCGGTATCCCTTGTCTATCTTATTCAACAGATCAATGGCATCTTTGTCCTTTTTCTCATCTAAGATGATGTTAAACATATATACCGGTTTGGCAATCTTTTCACATTTCTTATCGACTGTCTCCAGCCTGACATAACGTTTACGGGCAAATGCATTCAATGTGAGTTTCACTGCTTTTGGGATGGATATCCTGCCTTCCCTGTAAAGAGACACCAGATCGAGGTCGTGGTAGTGATACAATCGAATTCGTATCTTCAAATCAACCACCTGCCTTAGAATTCATGTGGCAAAACATGAAATACCCGCGGACATTTGCATATAGTAACGGCAGCTTGTCATTACGGTTGCCCGGGATAACCGTCAGGGATTTCATTCCCTTGAAATGTTCCTTAAACTTATCCATCCATAAAGAACAGGTGCCTCCTGTAGGGATTAGGATATCATAGTCCCTCATATAGTTAGTCATGTTCTTCAGGGAAGCCACTGCCTCCTGGAATACCATCTCGCTCGCCCTTTCAACCAAAGGAGCGATCGGTACGGACTCCGACTGCATGGTCTCTTCATCCAGAACGTCAACATATCCTTTCTCAAGGAACTTCTGCATTGCAGGAACCCGGATATCCTCTCCGTATAAATCCCTTAATAAAGCAGATGTCTCTGACAGGATACGTCTCATGCCAATATTGGACAGGGATTCCTTCAGCACCAACTTACGGTTGATCAGTCCATACGGATCAAAGGTGCCAAAACCCACGTCTGCAATCAGGATATTTTTCAAAAAGAATTCTTTTGTATCCGGAAGAAAATGCCCGGTCTCATCGATCACTACGGAATAAAGGCTGCCAGCAGGCTGAGGCATAACAGCTACATTTTCAGGTTTCACCTGGATATCGTACTTTTTCCAGTTTCCTGCCCCGATCTTTAATTCAAATACATAATGTTCAGAAAATGCTTTTATGATCGACTTTTTGTCTTTTGTGATATAAGCGGTCGGAAGCCCCGTCTGAACGACGATCTCCTGCTCATCACTTTTTTTACCATAAAGATTCTCGCTGATCCCAAGTGCCATGCCGGTAGCGATCACGATCTTGAATTTTTTATTGGCATAACGGTTTCTTGCATAGAGTTCCGTTTCCGTTTCATTTGTATCATCCGAACCAATCTGGTTCTGCGCAGATGCCCCTACAAGATATGTCCCGCTCTCATCGCGATACAGAATATCCTTTTCATTTACAATCTGAAGTTCAGAATCAAGCTTGTGGGCAAAAGACGGAAAACAGAAATATTTGTTCGGAGCAAATCCCTTCAAACTGGAAAAACCTGCATCAATGCCGAGGATCCATTTTTTAGGAAGTGTCATGTTCCGTTTCGCAATGATCTCCTGCTGTGTCCTTATTGTCTTTGTATCAATCAAAATCAAACTCTCCTCTCTCTGAATTTTCTCAAATAATATGAAAAAAGCCTGAAATTCCAAAAGCAGAAAATCAGGCTTTTTTATCAATCGCTGCTTTTTGCTGAAGTTGCTGATTTCATGTTCAATCGTCCGATTGCCAGAAAGTGCTCAACCCAGTATGATTCCGTATAATCGGAGATTTTACCCGGGTTTCCAAAGTGGGCAAAATGGTTATTTCCAACAACGATCCCTACATGGCTCGCTCCGGGTTCAGCATATGTCCCCTGGAAGAAGATCAGGTCTCCGGGTTTCGCATCCTCTTTTTTTACCTCTGCGCAATAGGAAAGAAGACCGTTTGCAGTGGTCCTGTCAACATTCCATCCATTTCCGCAGTGGTTGATTACCCAGCATACAAAACCAGAACAGTCAAAGCTTGTCTCCGGGGAGCTTCCTCCAAATACATAAGGGTAATTTCCCTGTACATATTTACTGATCTCATTGTACATGTTCATAAACTCTTTATCGGAAAGAGCCTCGGATGGAAGTGAGAAACCAAAAGATCCCCCGCCACCTGTCTGTGATACCTGTACAAAATAAAACTGCAGGACTTTGTCAGGATATTTCTGGTCTTTGAAATCCCATGGGCCTTTCTGCTGGATCTCTGCTTCATCTGTACGTTTTGTATTTCCGGATTTTTTCTTTGCATACTCTTTGGCTTTTTCCAAGGTATACTTTCCTTTACAGTAATCCACAAAACCATCGGATTCAAACTCAAATGCCTGAAGAATGGATTTTAAAGCTTCCGTATCCGTTGGCTGCGGAGGCATATAGGGCTCCCCCATCTTTGAGTATGCATCGATACAATCCGCAAACAGCTCCGCGGCGATCTTAATGGAATCTGCCCTGCTTAAGGTCTTTTTGGGATCCGGGTTTAGTGATGTTTTGGACATGTTAAAGATATCATCCTTTTTCCCATCGTAATGCCGCTGTTCTGCAAGAGCCTTGAACAGTTCAACATAGGCTTCAAATCCATATTCTTTGGCTGCTGCCTCCAGTTCCTCTTCATACTTTTTGATCTCATCGGACAGTTTTGCCTCGATCTTTGTATCTGCCCTTAAGCTTACATCCAGCCCGGAAAATTTCGTCCAGTCTGATACCTTATATTCAAGAAGAGCCATCTCCTTGTTATTACGGCACCACCAGACCTTATTGCCATCTGTGGCATACGGGTCAGAATTCCCCGATCCGCCCAGCGCAACCTGCTGTCCGATAAAAGACAGTATATTCTTGGATACGGCATTTGTATAATGGGTTCCGTCAACTGTCTGATAACCGGATTTATTAAGCTCTCCATACAGGTCGATATACCCTACATCCGAGCTGAGTCCGTTCTTTAACGCACGGTTAAAAGATTCGATCTCGCTATTCGAAGTGTAGGGGTCATTCTGTACCGGACCTACAGATGCAAAATAGACAACTGCACCTTTTTTCTTCCATTCCGCAGCTTTCTGGTTGATCGCTGAAATATAGCTGTTCTGGTGGTACAGGTCGTTCACACCCATTAAGATTACAAATGCAGTACCGGAGGAGGCATAAGACTCTGCCTGTGGGAAAGCAGTACTCAACATCCAGTCATATCCCATACTTGACAGGCAGATAAAAGTATTCTTCGAATCGGAATTGACGTCCCTGAGTCCTTCCGTACGGGAATCCCCGATATAGACCACCCGGTTTATGGACGCCTTTTTCTCATCATCCTTATCCTTATCCCCGTCGTCCGTATCACTGTCATCCTCAATAAGGTCGTCATCCGTCTGGGATAAAACTTTCGTGAGCAGGGAATATTCTTCATCCCCGACTCTGGAAAGCAGGTTGTTCATAAGGTCTGTAAGTGAATCCGTCATGTTCGTAGACAGGGAATCCTTTTCTCCCAGAACATTGGAGTCATCCTTCTCATTCTTATCAGATTTCCCCGGTTCCGGGGTAGGGGTAAGCTTATCAAGGATGCTTTCATTTTTGTTTCCTCCAAGGATGCTGCTTGCCGCTACCTTTGAAACAGGAATCAGTTTCATTACTGAGGTGACAGATAAAGCCAGAACAGTAAATAAGATCAAAACATGTTTTTTCTTCATTCCGCACCTCCTATTTAACTAAAAATACTTCGGCATAGTTTACGCCTAACCTATTGCATTCCGCATGGGAATTTGCATCATTTCCCATATAGATATCAATATGGTTTCCTTTGATCGCACCCCCACAGTCTTCTGCTGTGTATACGATACCGTTTATCAGTACCTTGCTGCCATACGGGATCACAGACGGGTCAACAGCTATAGAGTGATTTTTTTGTAACGGATTACCCAGTGAACCAACCGGTCTTCCCTGTGCATCGTTGTAACCCTCATTACACTCATAACATCCGCAGTAATATGTAAGCATAAAGTTTCCAAGGGATACCGTTTTCTGTCCGGGCTGAAGTGTTTCCCCGGTGCCTCCGCCTGCACTCTGTGACCTGCCATGATAGCTTGCATAAACATTCTGGGCATACTGGACTCTTTCTGCCATATGAGCCAAAGGTTCTTTTGCACAGCGTTCAAAATTTGCACAGAAAACATAAGTAGCATATTCCACATCTGTCATCTTTTTAAATTCTTCCAGCGACTTCCTGGTATTTTTCGAATAGCCATAATCATGTCCGACATACATCCAGTCTCCGCCCTGAAGTTCCTGCAGCATGAAGTTGAACTGCACTGTAATATCATTGTTCGGCCATCCAACCCCCTGCTGGTTGCAGAACTGAAGGAATGCAGTTTTTCGGCCAAATGACCACTGACACATACCAACACCTTCTCCATTATCCTCCACTGCATTAAGGGCAATATCGTTAGGACCGCCTCCGGATTCCCACATAAGATTTCCGATGGCACCGGCAGCCGCCTCTTCTGAGTACCCGGCATTGATAAGTCCAAACCATACTTTTTCAATGTTATTGCTTCCTACAAGGGTACTGGATAACGGATCTAACGCACAGGTCTGTTTTAATGCACAGCTGAAGAGTTTGTCGAAATAATACGTGGTGACCGTAACATCCAGATGACGGTGTCCCGGACAGTAATACTCATCCTCTCCGTCAGCATTTTTACGGCTGGTGCATCCTCCGCAGTATGTAACAGTAACATTTTTCTCCACATCATGGGAACCATTAAAAATTCCCACAAGATAGGATCTGATCAGGTTCTGATATGTGCCGTCATATTCCGATTTGTCGATATCGTAAAGATCCATGAACTCATAAAGCTTCTCACGGTCTGCATACCGGATCTCATCAGTCAGTGGACTGGGGACATATTCTTCCAGATTAAAGTCAAATAACACTGACATCAGGCAGAGACACTCTTTGATATTATTATCCCCGTTTACCATACCAGCTTCATTTTCCCAGTCTTTATAGACCGTTTCGTTTTTTTCATCCCTGTAATTGATCGTAACAGTCTCATAGGAAGAATCAGAGCTGAGTTTTTCAAGATAATTCTTGAACTGATTATGACAGGTATCTAAAGCATCCACATACTGCTGTCCTACTAACATCACAGTGTCCGAATCATCGCTTTCCTCCATTTCCCCGCCATTAAACGAGAATATGGCAAGGATGATACCAATAATCACTGCCGCCACCACGAGTATGATGAGCAGAGGGAATCCTATAGACAGTAATGTGGAAACAATGGAAATAAGAAAGTTGACCACATACATCGCCGCTTTGGTGACAACCACCATTACCTTTGCAACTACCTTTGAAGATACCTTTACTAGATTCGCAGCTGCCTTTGAGGACATCTTTGCAGCCCTGGCAGAGCCCTTAGCAACGATCTTGGCCCCGGCTCTGTCCACGGAACCGATAACCTTTCTGGTAAGTCTCGTACCTCCCCTTATCGCACTCTTCATCTGGTGCTTGTAAGTCTGTTTGATCACCGGGGTAACCACTTTACCGGATGCCCTTGCCATCATGGTTCCGGTTTTAGTCATCTGATGAGCCTGTCTGAGAGAACGCCCCACAACCTTCCCTGCAGCCTTTACGGGCTTGATCGCAGTCCGGGCTACTTTCAGGCTCCTTCTTGCCATAGTATAGGTAAACATCATTCCCTCGATGGTACTGTTTTCCGTTTGGCGCATCATCTGCTTCAGTTTCCGCCGAAAGTCTCGCACCAGCCGCGCCCCGCCTCTTTTCAGGGAATGCGCAGCACCTTTCATTGAAACCCGGTTATACTCGGAAAGCTTATGGATATTGTTGATCCCGAGATAAGCCTGTGCTAACAGCCTGTCTTCTCCGGACAACTTTCCTTTCTTTAATGACTTTTTCAGCTTTCTCGCATTGGGTTCAATCCCTCTTTCCCGAAGGGACTGCTTTACAACGCCGTAATAATTATTGATGCCTTTTGCATTGGTCGGGTTTACGATCTTATCCAGCTTCCTCATGTTCCCGCTCATCCGGATATAGGACTGGACTAACGCTTTATCTTTTTCTGCAATGGAACCGCTTTTTAACATTTTCCTAAGATCTTTTATGTCCGTACCATAGCCTTTTGCCGTAAGCCTGGAGCCTGTATTTTTAAACTGCTCAACGGTGACATAATTACGCCCCATCCTCTGCCTCAGAGCCTTTGCTGTTGCATTCCGGAAATCCGGATGTGCGTAGAGGGACTCAAAGAAACCGTCTTTACGGATGTTATGCAGCATTACCCTGCTGACTATAGTCGTCGACACTCCGCTCACCCTGTTGTAGGCAGTCTTTACTCCCGGTATCAGGATATATCTTCCAACAGTATTATATGTGACAGACGTTCCGTACCCGGTATGAGTCTGCTTCATCTGGCTGGTAGGGAGCGCCGAAGTGAAAACTCTTTTTCCACCACGCGTCACCGTTCCTATGGCCATATGTCCTATATTATTTCTTCCCGGAGGAGCATTGAAAATGATCGTAGCCCCGGTTGCCGATGCAGCTGCACTTCTTCCACCGATACTGCCTCCTGATCCGGCAGAAGCAACGACCTTGGAACCTGCATCCGTAGTGGAACTTGCACGTGATGCGTCGGTCGTACTCCTGATATTTCCGGTATATGACCCTTCCTCTTCCTGTCTTCTACTGTCCCTGAAAGGATTGAACTCATTTGCCGGATCACTGAAAGCATCCGGGGCAGAATCCCTGTTATCCGTCCGCCCGGCCTGTTTTTCCTCCCATGCCTTCTGTGCATCACTTTCTATCTGGTTGGACTCGCTCTGGTAACGGGAATCTGTAACCGGGGAATCCGTATTTCTGAGTCCGTTTACGGGAGGGGAAGCAGCATTCCTTGAGTCCTCTGCATGTGATGCTTCCGTATTCCGGGATATATCTGCCGGATAATCCGTAGCGTTCCTTGTCAAATTGGAAGACGACGGCTCCACTTTCAAACCGGAAGACGGAGGAGTACTTTTTTCGGTTCCCGGAATCTGATCCGGGGTGGACGTTAGCCCCGTATAGGAAAAATCTTCTGAAGGATCCTTATCCGGCTTCCTTGAGAACCCTTCATTCCAGCCCTGGCTGAAACCGTCCTGTCCAGATGACCCTTTTCGGATAAACGATCCGTTCTGGTCAACCTGTTTTTTCCCTGAAGGAGCTTTAGAACCTTTAGACATCCATATATCTCTCCTTTCTATGTAAAATTGATCCCTGGACCTGACAGCAAAAGCCAGAAAAGGTCGCAACAGGATCAGCAATAATATGATGAACACGGGAAAACATAAAAAAACAAGGCACCGTAAGTGCCTTGCCAGAAATCATTTTTTTGCAAAATTCAAAAGCTTTTCATGGGCGATATTGATGCCCTTCATGATACATTCATCTTCTTTCGTATTGTCGCTGTGGAACCTCTTTGCCAGGTAATGATATCGGAGCTTCAAATCCTCCGCAGTCACTTCCCCTATCTTCTTAAACCCGAACACGTATAAGGCATTCTTAAGGGAGATATGATCTGCCATCAGCATACCCCGGATTTCCTCCTCATCCGTATGGTACTCATTTTTCTGTTCTATCACAAGTTCTTCCTCCGGTTCATTCCACGGCTCCCATTCCTCCTCAGGATCTTCACCCGTCGCATCCTTGTAAAGCCTCCGGTTCATCTTCTTTATATTCCTGGGACATATGGTATAATAAAACGGAAACAGTAAAAACTTGAGCCCCCTGAAGATATAACGGAACCCCTTTCGTATAAGATCGTATAAAAAGAATACCAGGATCTCTGCCACGACCACGACCGGAATGATCCAGTTCCTGTCATTGTTTTCATGTACAGCCCATATGCCTAAAGAGAGGAATACCAGTTCATGAAATACAATATACCTCTTTCTCCTCTTAAACAGGTTCTTGTCTATAGAATCAATGCATACATACACGATCCACAACGGGATTGATATGATGTAAAAAAGTCCAAATAATCTTTCCAAAATTCTCCCTCCTGACCTGCTATTTAAACCGCCCCCGGATACTGTTAATCGAATACAGAAGTAGCAGCAGGACGGACAGTGATAAAACAAAGTAAAGGATCGTACCGAAACTCAGTATTTCACATAAAACAAAACTTCCAACAAACACAGTAGCCGTAAAAATAAGTCTCCATATCCTTTTCCTTATATGGAACACACGAAATGCCACGCCTGCCAGAAACACACTGATAAGAAGCGCAGCTGCTGCAAACCCCTGTTCATATCCTGTCCTGCCGACATGAAACCCGAATATCCTGACCGTCCTGTCTAACGACCTGTGTATCCCTTCCATATACCAGTTCATATAACCCGTCCCGGTCTCAACTTTTTTCCACTCAGAACCGTTCATGTAATATATGATGCTTTTTACCTTTGACGCATTTTCCGACGTAAGCCCCAACGCCGCAAGAAAAGGGCTGAGATTGTCCTTATAACTCATGATATAATTCACGTTATCTAAGATCTCCCTTAATCTCAGAACATAAGAAGGAAGGTTTCTCATGATGGGTTCAAGGCAGGCAGATACTCCTGTTGCCACAAGGAGAAAAACTGTCTTATACAGCCTTCTCCTAAATATCTTTCCCAGCAGAAAACCAAGCAGTAAACATACAGCCGCCGTAAACACAGACAGAAAGAGCAGGTCTATGCCGACGCTGCGGACATCAAGAAAACTGTTATCCATTGCCTGTGTATACAGATCAAATAATCTACCTATCATCTTCATAATCCAAATCTCCAAAAGAGGGAGGGAAATCTCCCTCCCTGATACTCATACCAGACCGGACATCATATCCACGATCTCTTTAACAGTGTCTCTCATTTTGCCATCTACATAGCCCTGTTTGACAAAATGAGGAAAATAGAATTTTGCAAGCATCTTTACAATCGTATCTACATATGCCATTTCCTGTTCACTGGCACCATTTCTGTCCACCATTTCGGAAAACCATGCCAAGGCGGTCAGCGCAGAATCAGTTGTATCTACATGATAATTAACCGGGGTACAAACAGATCTTTCCTCTTCTACATCATCCTCGTAGTCCGGTTCCTCAGGATCATCATAGCCTGCGTAATCGGCGTTGTCATATCCATCATAAGGATCTTCAATATCATTCTCTCCGAAGAAATTAGAATCGTCATAAAGAGAAACCATATCCTTGATTTCCTGCTTACGTGCAGCAGCCTGGGCTTTCTCTTCCTCATGGCTCTTTTCTAAAACAGTCTGGGTTTTCTCTTCTCCCGGACACTGTTCCGTAGATGACTGATCTTCCTTAGGATACTGTTCTGTCTGTAACGCAGGCCGGGCTACAGGCTCTTCCGTCTGCTGTCCTGCCAGATCAACAGGGACAGATGGTTTTGGCGGTTCCGGCACATGGAATCCTGGAGCAGCAACTGGCTGTTTGGACACTCCTTCCAAAACAGTCATCTGCTGGCTGGATGCTTCCGGGACCGATCCTGAAACCTCCTGGGTATGCATCACAGGTTCAGAAACAGGGATATGCGTCTCAGGCTCAGAAACCGCCGGATGTCCAGGTTCTTCCTCTTTTGACGCCGCCTGAATTTCCTTTGGCTCCTCCATTACTTCCTGTGGTCCACTTTCTGATATATTCTCCTGGCTCGATCCATCATCTGAAGACTCCTGTTTTTTCTGGAATCCCTTACGGTACATATTCAGGATCTCCTTCGGTATCATCTGATGCTCATTGAAGATCTTATGCAGGGCTTTCTGTTTATCATCATCCAGATGAGAGATCATAGCCGCTACATCGATTGGGAGCAACCTGTCCTCAACTGCATTTGTGATCCATGGAGCCGCGGATGTAGCAATGAAAGCTGTCTTATACGCCTGTCTGGTTCCGACATTAAGTTTCTCCGCCAGCCTCCGGATCAAGGCAGAACCTTTAAACTCTTCATCATTACGACTCTTCTCCTGATATAGCATATAAAGGGTTTTCACTCCTTCAAGATAATTGCCGTCCTGATAGTTGCGGCTGCTCAGGTTCTCCTCATACATGACGATCTGTTCATCAATCGTGTTTTCAATCTGGTGTGGCTGGATAACACACGGGACCCCTTTTGAAAACCATCCATATCCTTCCTCTATCCCCTGCTTTATGGCAGCAAACCTTCTGTGACCACCTATGATCCTGTATGTAGTCCCATTTTTTTCCGGAAGGACATCGATTGGCTGCCTTAATCCGTTTTGGCGAATACTCTCCTTTAAATAATCTATGTTGTTGATGACGGCATTGTTTAACTTGTTTTCAACAATGTTCTCCGGAAGGATGAACGTAAAACGCATCACCGCAAATTCCTTCTCTCCTTTTGACTTTTTTCTGCTCATAATGATCCTCCTTAGATTATTGATATGTGCGTCCAAGACACATGGACTTGATGTCCTGCTGTCCTTTGATATAGTTAATTCTAACACTCCCCTCCTTTCCGTCTTTCTGATACGAAAAAACAGAAACATTTTTTCAGTGTAATATGATAAAAAATATTTTTTTTAATTATCCTGCTGAAAAAAAATAGACAGCCACGTATCCCTGTTATGTGACATGACATTTGAGACGCATATGGAAAGGGAATTTCTGACCGTAAATAACATCACTTTCTTCCTTGCCCTTGATACTGCCGTATTCAGAATATTTCTGGTAAGCAGCACCCTCGGCTTTTCCGGAAGCATGACATAAACATCTTCATATTCCCCACCCTGCGACTTATGTACTGTAATGACATCTGCAGGAAGGATCTCATCCAGATCGTATTCTCCCAGGGAAACCGTTTCATCCCCAAGACTTACCGTCATGCCGTTGTGGATCTCTGTGATCACCCCTACATCTCCGTTGCAGTATCCGGCCTTATAGTTATTGCTCACAAATACAACCTTGTCCCCGGCACGGTATACATAATCATGATAGATCAGACTGTCTGCATCTGCGGGGTCTTCTAACGTCCTGTTAAGCACCTCTGTCCCTACTTTCCCCTGCTTGGTCGTACTTAGAATCTGATGTTTCATACAGTCTTCATCTTTGGGATAGTAATACAACAGGGCTCTCTTTGCAGCCTCATCAGACTCATACCGTCCGATAAAAAACTGTTCATCGGCGATCAGGTCAGTGCATTAAGATTATCCCATATCATCTGTGTGAATTCTTCGATATCACCAGATATC